>Ga0180437_10002307_pt1 | contig 30797 bp, 24 predicted proteins | sample SS_ome_4_FD_132410 | JGI IMG/M metagenome (GOLD analysis project Ga0180437, IMG submission 132410) | Hypersaline lake sediment archaeal communities from the Salton Sea, California, USA - SS_3_D_1 metaG | ecosystem: Environmental > Aquatic > Non-marine Saline and Alkaline > Hypersaline >...
ACTGGGCCGAGCTGCCCCAGACGGGCACCGTTTACCAGTACACCTACCTTGTCTACCCGCTGTGGGACCCGCACTACGGGGAGAAGTGGGCCAACCCCTACCCTTCGGCCACCATCCTGCTGGACAACGGCACCTTCTACCGCCATTTCCTGGAGGAGAAGGACCGGGAGAAGCTGAAGGAGGGGATGCGGGTGCAGGCGGTGTGGAAAGAGGACTACAACGAGCGCGGACAGGGTGTGCAGGACATACTTTACTTCAGGACGATAGAGGAGTAGGAGGGCAAAGAGATGCAGATGGTAACCGAGAAACTCGAGGGAATGGATGTCTGGCTGTACCATGGCCAGATATATATACCGAACACGTATTCCGCCGGCGCGGTGGGAAGCAGGTTCCTGACGACGTTAAGGGACAAAGGGATGATCCTTGGCATGCGTTGTTCCAAATGCAACCGCGTCTATGTCCCCGCCAGGTCGGTCTGTACGGAATGCTTCGCCCAGATCGATGAATGGGTGGAGGTCGGCGACAAGGGAACCGTGCTGACATATTCCATCGACTACGAGACCAAGCCTGTAATGCAGCCGGTAGAACCCCCGGTCGTGTACGCGGTAATACAACTGGACGGCGCCGACAGCGGGTTCGCGCACATGCTGGGCGAGGTCGAACCGGAGAAGCTTTCGATCGGCATGAGGGTTCAGGCGGTCTTCAAGCCCAAGAGAGAGCGTGTAGCCAGCATCTTGGACATCAGGTACTTCAAACCTATATCCTAGTTCTACACGGATGCTCCAGTTGCCCGTACGCCCTCCCGGCATCGATTTTCAGTTGTTGCCGCCCATCCGGTTGATGAGCCGATACCGGTTTTAAGCCATCCTATCTTCTCACCGTTAGAATCCAGCGATGACCGCTACCCCCATGGAGACGGTCTCCGCGTATTCCTGGCTCGACACCGCAAACGTATTGACAAAGTTTTTCACCGCATATATTATTCTATTGTATTTTTTTAATGTATGTTATGCTATAATATGCTATGATGATACTGTTCACCGTCCGCATCTAAGCCCCCGGACAGTATCACCAGGAGGGTGTGGAGATGAGCACAATAAAGGGCAACCAGAAACGTCGCCGTTCCAGCAGCAAGGCTCAAGACAGTGTAGCTGCTACAACAGGGGAATATAAGGACCCCAGCCAGGCCCTGCTGCAAGCTATCGAGCCGCTGCGCCCCCTGCTAAACATGATCAAGGATGCTATTGTCATCTCCGACATGCAGGGCACCATAATGGAAGTAAACGATAAGGCGCTGCAGATCAGTAAGTGCAGCAGAAAGGATTTCATCGGGCGAAACGCTATCGAGATCATCGCCGATAAAGACCGTCAGGCCGCAATAGACAGCCTGATGAAACAGATGGAAGGCGGCACTCCGGAGATGACGGAATGCACCTTTGTCGCAACGGACGGCTCCGAGATAGAGGTGGACTTCAGCTCTTCCTTCATCAACGACAGCTCTGGTAAACCCGTGGGTACCATCACCATCTGCAGGGATATCACCCAGCGCAAACGGATGGAGGCGGACCTGGAGAAAGCGGCGGAGAAGCTGCAGATCATCATTGAGTCCATCGGGGACATGCTCTTCATCACCGATCTCGATCTCAACATCGTCAATGTGAATGAGGCCGCCCTTCGTGCGCTGGGCTACGGCAGTGAGGACGAGCTGGTCGGCAAGAGCGCCACAGCCCCAATCGCGGAGAAGGACCGCGCCCGGATCACAGTTTACATGGGCAAGGCCCTAGCGGGGAAGGAGAGTGGCCACACCACGGAATACACCCTGGTATCCTCCGACGGTAAGGAGTTCGATGTGGAGGCCAACACCGAGATATTGCACGACTGCACCGGCATGACGGTGGGCCTAATCATCACCGCACGCGATATAAGTGAGCGCAAACGCATGCAGGAAGAGATTAAAAAATCCGCAGAGAAACTCAACTCCGTACTAGAGTCTATGAGTGATGGCGTCATTGTCCTCGATATATTCGGCAATATCACCGATGCGAATGATACCGCGGTCCACATGTTCGAGTACAGCAGTAAGCAAGAACTCATCGGTAAAAACGCCATGGACACCATCACCGAGCGAGACCGCCAGAAGTGCGCCGACGCCATATCACAATCGTTGGAGACGGGGAAGACCCCCGGCGTATTGGAATTCGCGATGGCAACCTCGACCGGGAGGGAGTTCGATGCTGAACTGGCAACCTCTATTCTGCATGATAGTCAAGGCAACCTCACCGGCTTTGTCGGCGTTATCAGAAACATAACCGAGCGCAAGCGCATGCAGGCTGAGCTGGAGAAATCGGCGGAGAAGCTGCGCACCGTTATCGAGTCCATCGGTGATATGCTGTTCATCACCGATATGGACCTTAAGTTGACCAATGTAAACGATGCCGCCGCCCGCCTGCTGGGTTATGCCGACAGGGAGGAGATGATAGGTAAAAATGCCCTGGACCCAGTGGTTGCAAAGGACCGCGCCAGGGTCGCCGTCGATATGGCCAAGGCGCTCAGCGGCCAGGACGGCTCCGAGATAATGGAGTACACCATGCTCTCCGCAGGCGGCACGGAGCTGGAAGTGGAGTCGAATACCGAGATACTGAGAGACTGCTCCGGGCAGACCGTCGGCCTCATCATCACCACCCGTGACGTCACCGAGCGCAAGCGAATGCAGGAGGCAGTGAGGGCATCGGAGGAGAAGCTACGCACCATGTTCAACTCCATAAAAGACGGCATCGTCGTTACCGACACGATGGGCAGTATCATAGAAGGCAATGACGCGGCATTCCACATGGCCGGATATGACAGCCTGGAAGAGATCAGCGGCAAGAATCCGGTTGAATTTATATCAGAGAGGGACCGCCCCAGTCTGGTGGAAGAGCTGACCAAGTTCCTGGAGACAGGACAGGCTGCCGAGCACCTGGAGTACACCATGATTAAAAAGGACGGGGCTGAGTTCGATATAGAACTGAATATCTCCGCCCTGCATGATGCCGATGGCAACGCCACCGGGTTCATCGCGGTGGAGCGCGATATCACCGAGCGCAAGCGCATGCAGGAGGAGCTGCGAAAGACCGCGGAGAAGATGCGCATCATGTTTGATTCCATCAAGGATGCGGTCATCGTCTCTGACATGAGCGGGGCAATCCTGGAAGTGAACGATGCGGCTCTCCAGATAAGCGGCTGGACCAGGGAGGAATTCGCCGGCAAGAATGCGGTAGAGGTTTTGGCAGAGAAGGACCGCGCCGCTGCTATAGAGAGCATCATGAAACAGGCTGAAGGCGAACTGGCCATGGAGTCGGCGGAGTGCACTTTCATTCTGAGTGAAGGCAAGGAGCTTGAAGTGGACTTCACTGCTGCCCTGATGAGGGATGCAGAAGGTAATCCAATAGGGACGGTGACCGTAGCCAGGGACATCACCGAGCGTAAACGCATGCAGGAGGAGCTGCTCAAGACCGCGGAGAAGCTGCGCATCATGTTCGAGACCATAGGTGATATGTTCATCCTTACCGATATGGAACTGAACATCGTAAACGTTAACGAGGCAGCGGCCCGCCTGCTGGGCTACAAGCACGAGGAGGAACTGGCCGGCAAGGCCGTCGCCGATTTCATACTTGAAAAGACCCGTGACACTGCAGTGAAAACCATGAAAAAGACCCTCAAGACCAAAGAGGGCAGCGGCACCTCGACCGCGGAATTCAAGTTCCTCTCTGCGAACGGCAAAGAGTTCGACGTCGAGGCCACCACCGACCTGCTCCGCGACTGCTCCGGCAAGCCATCAGGCCTCATCGTAACCGCCCGCGACGTAACCGAGCGTAAACAGATGCAGGAGGAACTGCGCAAGACGGTAGATAAGCTTAATATCCTGTTCGAGTCGATAGCTGATGGTATTGTCGTCGCCGATATGAGCGGGACCATTATCGAGACCAACGAGGCCGCTGTCCGCATAGCTGGATTCGGCAGCAAAGATGAGGTCCTCGGTAGGAATGGCCTCGATTTCATCGCTGAAGAGGACCGGGAGCGGGTGGCTAACGACCTGGCCAAGGCGCTGTTCGAAGGCTCGCCCGTCAGCATATCGCAGTATTCGATCAATTCAGCCGACGGCCGCAAGATAGACCTGGAAGTTCATACCTCCATGATGCGCGATGGCGAGAACAACCCGGTGGGCTTCATAGTGGTGGAACGGGACATCACCGAGCGCAAGCAGATGCAGGAGGAGATCCGCAACACCGCAGAGAAGCTGCGGGTGATTTTCGAGGCTATCAAAGACGGCGTCATCCTCATCGATACCGAGGGCAAGGTCGTTGACGTTAACCCGGGTGTCCTCCGTCTGGCGGGGTTCGACAGCAAAGATGAGCTCATCGGCATTGACGCCATGCAGTTCATCCCTGAAGCAGAGCGTGAGCAAGTGATAAACGAGATGATGAAATCGCTGGCGGAAGGCACCGCTATTGAAAACGTCGAGTACAAGCTTTTGCGCAAGGACGGCAGCACCTTCGACTGCGAGATGAGCACCGCCATGTTGAAGGATGCCGACGGGAACCCCACAGGGTTCGTGGCCGTGGAACGGGACGTCACCGAGCGCAAGCGCATGCAGGAGGAACTGCGCAAGACGGCGGAGAAGCTGCGCATTATGTTCGAGACCATCGGTGACATGTTCGTCCTCACCGACATGGAGCTGAACATCATCAACGCCAACGAGGCTGCCGCCCGGCTGCTGGGCTACAGCAGCAACGTGGAACTCGCCGGCAAAAGCGTCACCGAGCTCATCGCGGGCAAGGACCGTGCTGCGGCCACCAAAGCCATGAAAAAGACCCTTGCCACAAAGACCGGGAGCGGGACATCTAACCTGGAGTGTACACTCATAACTACCTCAGGGAAAGAGTTCTATGTAGAGGCCACCACCGACCTCCTCCGCGACTGCTCCGGCATGCCGTCCGGGCTCATCATCACCGCCCGCGACGTTACTGAGGGCAAGCGCATGATTCAAGCGTTACGCGACTCCGAAGAGAAGAAGCGCCTCATATTCGAGGCGCTCAGAGACGGGATCATGGTCGTCGACCTGCAGGGCGTTGTAATAGAGACGAATCCAATAGCGGCCAGCATGCTTGGATATACAAAGGGTGAGCTCATAGGCAAGAGCACCCTCGATTTCGTTGCCAAAGAGGATCAGGAGAAAGCCATCGAGAATGCTATCAAGCTGGTTAGCGTCGGCGTGGCCGATGACTACATCGACTACTCCACGCTGAAGCTGGTGAAAAAGGACGGCGGCCTGACTGAAGTCGAACACAGCACCGGCCTGATGCGTGACAGCAGCGGCAAACCGGTCGCCGTCATCGGCATATCACACGATATCACCGAACGCAGGCGCATGGAGAAGGAGTTGATAGAATCCGCGGAGAAGCTTAAGAGCATATTCGCGTCGATCAAGGACCCGGTCATCATCTCCGATATGTCGGGAACTATACTGGACGTCAACGATGCGGCGCTCCGCGTCAGCGGCTGGCCCAGGGAGAAGTGGGTCGGCACCAATGCACTGGAGGTCGTCCACGAGAAAGACCGCCAGGCGGTAGTGGAGAGCCTGATGAAACAGATGGAGGAGGGGCCCAGCGACGATCTGACGGAGTGCACCTTCGTCGTCGGCGATGGCCGAGAGCTGGAGGTAGACTTCAGCTCCTCTTTGATACACGATAGCTCCGTCCAGCCCATCGGCACCGTCACCGTGGCGCGGGACATCACCGAGCGCAAGCGTGCTGAGAGAGCGATACGGGAGTCCGAGGAGAAGCTGCGCGCCATGTTTGACTCCGTAAGGGACGGCATACTGGTCATCGACCTCGAGGGCAATTTCAGGGAATTCAACGAAGCGACGATGAACATGACCGGATACAGCAGGGAGGAACTGGCTGGCAAGAGCGCTTTAGATTTCATCGTGGAGGAAGACCGCGAGAAGGTCGTGGCCGACCTGAGCCAGACCCTGACCGACAAGCATACCCAGACGCTGACATCATATCGGCTGCTGGCCAAGGGAAACCGGGGCTTCGACGCCGAACTCAGCAGCGGCATGATGCTCGACAGCGAGGGCAATCCCACCGCCCTCATCGGGATCATGAGAGATGTAACCGAGCGCAAACGGATGGAGGAGAAACTGGTCAAGATCAAGGAGGATCTGGAGCGCTCCAACCGGGAGCTGGAGCAGTTCGCCTACGTGGCATCGCATGACCTGCAGGAGCCGCTGCGCATGGTATCCAGCTACCTGAAGCTGCTGGAGCGGCGCTCAAAGGACAAGCTCGACTCCGAGGCGCAGGAATTCATCGACTTCGCCGTGGACGGGTCAACCCGCATGGCGGCCATGATCCAGGCACTGCTGACATATTCGCGAGTCGGTACGCGCGGGAAACCCTTCGAACCCACCGAATCTGAGGATATCCTCCGCAAAGCGCTATCGAACCTGCAGATAGCCATCGAGGAGAAGGGCGCGGTGGTGACCCATGACCCGCTGCCTACCATCGTTGCCGACAGCACCCAGATGCTCCAACTGTTCCAGAACCTGATCGGCAACGGCCTCAAGTTCCAGGACAACAAGCGGCCGGAGGTCCACGTCTCGGTGGAAGACCGGGGCGAGGACTGGGTCTTCTCCTTCCGCGATAACGGGATCGGGATCGATCCTAAATACAAGGAGCGCATATTCGTCATCTTCGAGCGGCTGCACGGCAAGGGCGAGTACAAGGGAACCGGCATCGGGCTTGCGGTGTGCAAGAAGATAGTGGAACGCCACGGTGGGCGGATATGGGTGGATTCAACGCCAGGCAACGGCGCAACGTTCTATTTCACAATGCCCAAGGAGAGAAAGGAGTCCGACGATGCAGGGAAATGAGAGGGGCAGCGCCGTTAAAATCCTGCTGGTCGAGGACAACCCCGGCGATATCCGCCTTACGCAGGAGGCGCTCAAGGAGAGCAAGATGCTCAACGAACTCTATGTGGCCGAGGACGGGGTCGAAGCCCTGGAATTTCTCAACCGTGAGGGCAAGTATTCCGACGCGCCACATCCCGACCTTATCCTGCTCGATCTGAACCTGCCGAAGAAGGACGGCAGGGAGCTGCTGGAAGAGATCAAGGCTGACGAAAAGCTCATGCGCATCCCGGTAGTGGTGCTCACCACCTCCAAGGCGCAAGAGGACATCTACCGCATGTATGAACAGCACGCCAACTGCTATATCACCAAGCCCATCGACCTGGACCAGTTCATCGAGGTGGTAAAGTCCATCGATAACTTCTGGCTGACCATCGTGAAACTCCCCCCTGAATAAACTCGATATCATCAGCATGGTACTCTGCACAGCTTCCACAAAGAAGGAAATGGAACGCGATATCTATCGCATCTGCCGCTGCCTGATATCGCACAACTGCCATATGCAGCGATGGTCATCTCGGTTGACCACCGCTCTCGGATACTGTAGACTAGGATTGCCCTCCAGAATCACCTAAAAGGGACTCGAATGGATAAATTCGCCGCGATATTCCAGCCCGGCAGCATTGGCAGCCTGAAGCTCGAAAACAGGCTCATCATGAACGCCATGGGCACCGTGCTCACCGACGGGCAGAGCAACCCCACCCAGCGTACATACGACTACTATGCGGCGAGGGCGCGCGGCGGGGCCGGCCTTATCACCACCCAGTGCATGGCGGTAAGCCGGGATGCGGCAACGCCGTGGGAGCTTGCCATCTACGATGACAGCTTCATCCCCGGCCTGAAAAACATTGCCGAAACCATCCACCAGAACGGGAGCAAGGTCTCGGTTCAATTGATGCACTACGGCCTGCTGATCACGTTCGGCGGCTTCATCCCCGAGGGCATGACCGTCAAGGTGCCGTCGATAACCTCCTGGCTCAAGCCCGGCAGGCCATATACCGAGATCAGCGAACAGGATATCGACCGCTACGTTGAGGATTTCGCCCAGGCGGCGCGACGGGTTAAACGGGCGGGCGCCGACGCTGTCGAGCTGCATGCCTGTCACGGCTGTCTGGTAAGCACCTTCATGTCCCCCATCACCAACCGCCGCACCGACCTCTACGGCGGCAGCGTTGAGAACCGGGCGCGTTTCGCCCGGCGCATCGTAGAGCGTATAAAGGAGGTCACCGGCAAAGGCTTCCCGCTGATAGTGAAGATCAACGCCACCGACGATCTCGACGGCGGCATCACCATCGATGAGGCCATGCAACAAGCGCAGATACTGGAGCAGGCGGGCGCCGATGCCATCAGCGTATCCTCCGGGCTGGAGTTCTGGGCTTCACTGAGCATACCGCCCTATCCCTACCCGGAGGGGCCCATGGTGCCGCTGGCGGAGAAGATCAAAGAAGCGGTCTCAATACCGGTTTCCGTCGCCGGCAAGATCAGCCCCGAGCTGGGCGAGAGGTTGGTGAGCGACCACAGGATGGACTTCATCGGCATGGGGCGACCCCTGCTCGCCGACCCCGAACTCCCCAATAAGCTCCGCGACGGACGAGTCGAGGAGGTCCGCTGGTGCGTGTACTGCAACAACTGCATCAGGACCGATCCCGGGCTTGGCCCCTGCTCGGTCAACCCCTCCCTGTACCGCGAAGGCAAGTATCCCTTCCCGCCTACAAACACCCCGAAGAAGGTTATGGTGGTCGGCGGCGGATTAGCCGGCATGCAGGCCGCACTGCTGCTGGCCCGGCGCGGACACTACGTGACCCTGTACGAGAGGAACAGCGAGCTGGGGGGGCAGTGGAACATAGCCGCATCTCAGCCGGGCAAGGAACACTATTCCCGGTTCACCACCTATCTCAAGCAGGCCCTATCCAAAGAGGGGGTCCCGGTTAAAATGGGAGTGGTCATCAACAGGGAGAAGGTCATCGAGCTTCAGCCTGATGCCGTGATTATCGCTACCGGCGCTTCTCCCGCTGTCCTCAACATCCCCGGGGCCTCGGGACGGAACGTGGTGCAGGCCAACGATGTTATCACCGGCAAGGCCAAGGCCACGGGCAAGGTGGTTGTCATCGGTGGGCGGTTCATCGGCATGGAGGTAGCTATAATGCTTGCCGAGCAGGGGCAAGCGGTAAGCCTGGCCACGCTGAGGGGGCTGGGGCAGAACGGGAGCAAGCTCGAGGGCATGACCTTCCGCAGCCTGGTGAGACGGCTCATCGAGCTGCGCGTCCCGCTGTACATCCACACCGCGGCGGTGGAGATCACCGACGACAAGGTGGTTATCGGCTGGGGGGACGATATCTTCAGCCTGCCCGCCGACACGGTCATCATGGCCGTCGGCGCCCGGCCCAACGACAGCCTCGCCCGCGAACTGGATGACGTCGTGCCCGAGGTCTACACCATCGGCGACTGTGATGCCCCCCGCGATGCGGCAGCCGCAACCTACCAGGCAGCCAGGCTGGCAGCCAAGATATGAACTGAAATCCAGTGAAATGACGTCACTCGAGTATATATTCCACCCCCGCTCCATAGCGCTGGTCGGTGCGAGCGATAACGCCTTCAACCCGGCCACCATCATGTTCCTGGAGCCGCTGAAGAAGTTCGGGTATACGGGCGATATATTCCCGGTCAACCCCAACGCCTCCACGGTGTCCGGCCTGACCGCCTACCCCACGGTCAGGGACATCCCCGGGCCGGTGGACCACGTCATCTGCGCCATTCCTGCATCTTCGACACGCCAGCTGCTGGAGGACTGCATCGCCAAGGGGGTGAAGGTATTCCACATGTATACCTCCGGCTTTTCCGAGATCGGCGTCCACGACATGGGCAGGCTGCAGGACGAGCTGGTCCAGATCGCCCGCAAGGGCGGCATCCGCATCATCGGCCCCAACTGCATGGGCCTCTACTACCCCAAGCTGGGCATCTCCTTCTGCCCCACCTTCCCCGAGGAGTCGGGTTCGGTGGGCCTCATCGCCCAGAGCGGGAGCTACTCCCTGCTGGTCACCATCGGCGCGGCCAGCCGGGGGGTGCGCTTCAGCAAGGTGGTAAGCTACGGTAACGCCAGCGACATCAATGAATGCGATCTGCTGGAGTATCTGGCCGATGACCCGGAGACCGACATCATCGCCGGTTATATCGAGGGGACCAGCGACGGTCACCGCCTGAAAAAGGTGCTGGCCGAAGCAGCGGGGAAGAAACCGGTGATCCTGGTCAAGAAGGGGGGCACCGCTGCCGGCACCCGCGGCGCCAGCTCCCACACCGGGGCGCTGGCCGGCGACGACAAGGTGTGGGACGCACTGATACGGCAATCCGGCGCGATCCGCGTCCCCGACCTGGAGCAGATGATCGACCTGCTGGTGACCTTCCAGTTCATGCCGCTGCCCCAAGGTAAGGACGCCGTGGTTATCGGCATCGGCGGCGGCCCCAGCGTGCGTGCCGCCGATGACTGCGAGCGAGGCGGGCTAAAGCTCCCGCCGATCCCCGAAGATATGGTAGCCGAGCTCAGGCGCTATGCGCCCACCGCCGGCAGCATGCTGCGTAATCCGGTGGACGTGGGCAAGATGCATATAGACTGGGATCCCGTCATCAAAACCTTCACCGACTGGGGCCAGACCGATATGTTCATCTGGCAGATCGCCCCCGACATCGAGCCGTTCGAAGAAAACAGCTTCATAAGGCAGTTCTGCATCGACCAGCGAGCCCGCTTCCTGCAGGAGTTCATCAAGTCGGGCAAACCCCTCGCCGTGGCGGTTCACACGGCGGAGAGCCGCTTCGCCCTCAGCATCCTGGACATCACCCGCAATGAATGCGTGAAGCATAAGGTGCCTTTCTACACCTCCGTTTACAGCGCGGCGCGGGCCATCAGCCAGTTCATAGACTGGAACCGGCGCCACAGCGGGCTGCCGTAGTGCCGCCAAATCGGCATCGATACGATGCCATCGAAGGGCATAGCGCCTTTCCATAGCCATTCAATTGCCCTATAATAAGCACCGTCGGATAGCGAGCGCAACGACCGGCTTTTTCAGGAGCACCGCATATGACAGCAGACATCAGCGCATCGATTGTAGAGCTTGACCGTGAAGCGGCCCTTGCCACCGTGAAAGAGCGGGCGGTAGGCGGCGCCGACCCCGTGCTGCTACTCGACGAGTGCCGCCGGGGGATGACCATCGTCGGCGAGAGGTTCCAGGCAGGCGACTACTTCCTCGCCGAGTTGATGCTGTCCGCCGAGATCTTCAAGGGAGCGGTATCTATCCTTGAGCCCTTCCTATCACGAGCGCGACCGACGAAACCCCTCGGTACAATCGTGCTCGCCACCCTGAAAGGTGACATCCACGACCTGGGCAAGAACATCTTCGCTACCCTGCTCAAGTCTCAGGGCTTCGCCGTCCACGATCTCGGCGTGGATGCCGATCCGGCCATGGTTGTAGATAAGGTGAGAGAGATGTCCCCCGACTTCGTCGGCTTCTCCGCTCTGATCACCAGCACCTTCGACAGCATGAAACAGGCCTCGGAGCTGCTCCGTGAGGCCGGCCTCAGGGAGCGATTCAAGCTCATGATCGGCGGCGGGGTCACCACCCCCATGGTCAGGGACTATGTGGGGGCCGATTTCCAGACCACCGACGCCACCGAGGGCGTCTCCTACTGCATCAACGTCATCGGAGGCAAATGATATGGCTGTCGAGACCATGTCCTCCGCGGAGCGGGTGAGTGCCGCGGTCCGGCTTGAAAAGCCCGACCGCGTACCCATCGCCATCCTGGCCACCGCCGCCCCCTTCGCCACCATCGCCGGCATCAGCAATGCCGAATTCTACGCCGATCCCCGGCGGGCGAACGAGATAATATTTCAGGTGTTCGACGAATTCGGCGGCTGGGACCTGGACCTAGGCAGCCTGGTAGGCAACGACACCTCCATGACCAAGACGGTCATGTCGCTGGCCCTCGGCCTGAAGCTCAAATACCCCGGCCTGGACCTGCCCGACGACTATCCCTATCAGGCGTTCGAGGATGAGGTGCTGAAACCCGAGGACTACGACACCATCGCCGATATAGGATGGGTCAAGTTCATGACCGATGATTTCATCTTCCGCATCCTCGATATCACGCCGACGAAACTCAACGACACCCTGACCGCCATGATCCCCATCTTCTTCAAAGGCAAGGCGGACTGGGCCCAGCGCGGAGTGGTCACCATGTACCCGCCTTCACCCTTCACCTGCCACCCCTTCTTCAGGCTTTCCCTGGGCCGCTCAATGGTCAGGTTCACCGAGGATCTCTACTACCACCCCGATATGGTGGAGCGGGCGCTGAAGACCATGACCCGCGAGTTCATCGATACCACCATTAACGGCAGCAAGATGTTCGGCAACGACATCACGCTGCTGGTCGAGGAGCGTGCCGGCGGCTTCTTCTATCCCCCCAGGATATTCGAGCGCTTCTGGTGGCCTTATACTAAGGAGATTGTCGATGCCCTGTGGTCGGAGGGGATCGTCACCTGGTTCCACCTGGATACCAGCTGGGACAAGAATATCCCCTATTTCAAACAGCTGCCGCGCGGCTCGGCGGTGCTGGCCCTGGACGGCACCAGCGACATCTTCGCCGCCAAGGAGGTGCTGCGCGACCACCTGTGCCTCAGCGGCGATGTGCAGGCCTCCCTGCTGTCGCTGGGGAAGCCGGAAGAGGTGCAGGCCTACTGCCGGAAGCTCATCGACGAGGTCGGCGGGGATGGCGGGTTCTTCCTCTCATCCGGCTGCGAACTGCCCGCCGCCATCAAGCCGGAGAACCTGCGGGCGATGCTGCACACCGGCAAGACCTACGAGCTATCCAGGTAACGATGCGATATACGGTCGATTTCCAGCCCATAGGGCGCCGCGGTCAGTGCCCCGCCGACGAATCGCTATTGGAGGCGGCGCACCGGCTGGGGGTTGAGCTGGTGAGTTTGTGCGGCGCCAAGGGCACCTGTGCTCGCTGCAAGGTGCAGGTAGTCGATGGCGAAGTGTCACCGCCGACCAAAGGTGAGGAAGAAGCGCTATCACCCCAAGAACTGAAGGACGGCTACCGCCTCGCCTGCCAGACATACCCCCGCAGCGACTGCAGACTGCACGTGCCCTCCGCATCGCTGACCGCCCCGCAGCGCACCCAGGTGGACGGGCTGGAGGTCCCCGTCACCCCCGACCCGCCGGTGTTCCATGACCATCCCGAGCTTCTGACACAATCCCGCAACGACCGCCGTCTCGGGATGGCCCTCGATGTCGGCACAACCAAGCTGGCCGCCTACATCGTCGACCTGGACAGCGGCCGTACTATCGCCTCCAGCGGCGGGATGAACCCCCAGATTTCCCACGGTGAGGACGTCATCGCCCGACTGGTGTATGCCCGGGAGTCGCCGGCGCATGCGCAGAGGCTGCACGATACAGTGGTAGAGGCTCTCAACGGCTTAGCCGCCGAGGCCTGTGCCGACATAGGAGCCGAACCGCAGGAGGTACTGGAGGCGGTGGCGGTGGGCAACACCGCCATGCACCACCTGCTGCTGAATCTGCCCGTCGAGCGCCTGGCGGTGTCCCCCTTTACCCCGGCTGTCGAGGAAGCGATGGACGTGCCAGCCGCCGATATCGGCCTGCGCATCGCCCCCGGCGCCTATCTGCACACGCTGCCCAACATCGCCGGCTTCGTCGGCGCCGACCACGTTGCCATGCTGCTGGCCACCGGGGTTACACGATCGACACACACGGTACTGGCTCTGGACATCGGTACCAACACCGAGGTCTCGCTGGTGAAGGACAGCAGGGCATCCTGCGTCTCGTGCGCCTCTGGCCCCGCATTCGAAGGGGCCCATATCAAGTTCGGCATGCGGGCGGCGCCCGGCGCTATCGAGCGCCTGGAGATCGACGGGGACGCGGTCCGTTACCAGACCATCGGCGGCGCTTCCCCCGTCGGCATATGCGGCTCCGGCATACTGGATGCCCTGTCCCAGCTGTATCGAAACGGCATCGTCAATAGCAGGGGCAGGATGGGCGAATACACCCGGGTGCGAGATGCCGACGGCCAGCGAGAGTTCGTGCTGGTCAACGAGGAGGAACGCGGAGGCCAGCCAGCGATAACGATAACCCAGGGCGACGTGCGTCAGCTTCAGCTGGCCAAGGGGGCCATACGTACCGGCATCGATGTCCTGCTGCGGTCGGCAGGCTGTGCTGAGACGGAACTGGATGAAGTGGTCATCGCCGGAGCGTTCGGAAGCTATATCGACATCGACAGCGCGACGCTGATCGGGATGCTGCCGCCATTGTCCGCGGACAGGTTCCGCCAGGTAGGAAACGCCGCCGGCACCGGGGCCCGCCTAGCCCTGATCTCACGGGACAAGCGAAACGAGGCCGCTGCGATAGCCGATAGTGTTCGTTATGTAGAGCTGAGCACCTATCCCGACTTCATGAAGGCCTTCGTTCATGCGACGCGCATCGGACAGGATTAAGCCCTCTCGAACTCCAATCGCAGAACCCGTTTGGTGGCATCGGTGACCTTCGCCCCCTCCGCAATGCGCCAGCCTACCACCCAGACGATGCCGTCGGGTGAGCACACCAGCGGAATGCGGCCGCGCCACGAACGGGGAATCCTGGCATCCACCATGAAATCCTGCAGGCTCTTGCTCCCCTCCATGCCCAGCGGGCGGAAACGGTCGCCGGGCTTCCTGGCACGGACGCTCAGGTCCCTTCCAACGGCATCCAGGTCGAGATGCGCCACATAGCCCCCCGCTTTGCCGTCGGCCGATGCGGCGAGGCTGGCCCTTATCCGCCATCCGGGGATCGCCGTTTCGCCGGGGACAGCGATCCTGTATTGCTGCTCCATCGAGGGAAAAGGACAAGCCTCGGCGGCACCGCTGGAAAGCAGGCAGTCCCGGTACCCCACAGAGAATGAAAGCCCGCGTGGCAGGACGATCCTTCTGCCGGCCGGCGCGGATAGCGCCTGCACCATCTTATCGATATGCACCGCCTGAACGTCTACCAGATCGCCCAGAACCGCCGCGATGGCCCGCCGCAGTAGATGTCGCTGCACTGCCGGGTGGCAACCCGACAGCTCTTCGGAATCGATCAGCAGTCCATTGGGCTGCACCGTGACCACGCTGTCCCATATCCCGGACACCTCATCGTCCATGAACGATACCGCGCCAGCGGCGGCGTCGGCGGTGCGCAATAGCGCCGCATCCACGTTCCTGTTGTAACGTTTCAGTGCCGGCACAAGCTCGTGCCGTACCCGGTTCCGCGTATGGGCGAGTGAAAAATTGGAAATATCGATGCGGGGATTCAAATCGAACTCGCGGCAGTACCCCTCCGTCTGCTCCCTGCTGACCTCCAGCAGCGGCCTAATCACCTCCAACCGGTTGCCGCCGGCCGTGCGTAACGAGGTAATCGGCATCATCCCCCTCAACCCCGTCAGCCCCGTGCCCCGCAGCAGGTTCATAAGGATGGTCTCAACCTGGTCGTCACGAGTGTGTCCTAAAGCGATACGCTCAGCGCCGACATCCCGCGCCACCCGGGCGAAGAAAGCGAAACGCACCTCCCTGGCCGCCTCCTCTATCGACAGCCGCCGCCCCTGCCGGTGAGCAGCCACATCCGCGCGCTCTACCGTGGCCGGGATGCTCAGACTCGACGCTAACCGCGAGACGTAGGCGGCGTCGCCATCGGAATCTGCCCCCCGCAGCATGTGATCGAGGTGCGCCACATGCAGGACTAACCCCATGCCTTCCCTGAGGTGATTCAGGAGGTGAAGCAGGCATACCGAGTCCGGCCCCCCGGATACGCCGATAAGCAGTGTCTCGCCGCTGACGATTAATCCGTTCTCCTGGATGAAGCGAAGCACACGCTGTTTAAGATCATCCATCTAGCGACCGCCGTCAGCGACTTGTCGATTACATCTCCACCAAATGGCAGGTGTCATTGAACCCGACAAGGGAGGTCACGCTCCCCTTGAAATCGAGCGTGTTAATTGAGGCCAGGCCGAGCCTCAGCCGCCTGAAATCCGCCAGCGGCATCCCCAGAACAGTGGTTAAGATGCTGAGGATGGTCAGCGTATGGCTCACCATTATCACCGTGCTGTCGGGGTGATCGCCGACGACCCTGGTCACCACCGACCATGCCCTTAGCTGCAGTTCGCCCATAGTCTCCCCACCCGGCATCCTCAGCGTGTCCGTCCCCCTTACCCATGCTTCCCAGAAGTCCCCGTAGCGCCGCACGACCTCCTCTATGGCGATTCCGTCGAGCTCCCCTGCATCCACCTCCTTCAACGCATCATCGATCACCACTTCTAGGCCGTGCCGTTCAGCGATTGCGCTGGCGGTCTCGACGGCGCGCCTCAGGGGGCTGGAGTAAATCGCATCTATCTTTTCCTCCCCCAGCGCCCGCGCCAGCAGCGCCACCTGACGATGCCCGTCCGGGGTTAAACCGATCTCGGTATGCCCCACGATACGGTTCTCCCGGTTCCACTGCGTCTCGCCGTGCCGAACCAGCATAAGTCTCATAATACGTCAAACACTTAGAGGCGTGATTAACCCGCCAATATCAATCGCGTGCGGTGGATCGATCTGGGCCTGCCGGTAAACCCCAGAGCCATGGTCACCTGCTCCGCCCGCCCCGTGGCCTCGCTGCCGGTGCGCAGACACATGCCTATCACGCACCCCGACCCCCGCCACTCGACGAGCCACAGGCTGTCAACCAGAGCCCGCAGGTCATACTGCCGGACCTCGCCGTCCCGCCGGTGCTGCCAGGAGAAATGGTCATTACCCATAAATGATTCGATGGCCTGCCGCACATCAGCCTCGCTCTTGTCGGTCTCCAGCTCCACCCGGTACTCCGCCTGACTCACCTGGGATTGCAGCGACGGCAGTTTGGGTGACACCTGGTCGACCCCGATTATGCCCATCCCGGCGGGCATCTGTTCCGATACCGCCTTCATCAAGAAATACGGGGATATCGTCTTGCGCAGGAATAGATCCATCAGCTCCCCGTTGCTGGTCACGCCGATGGGCAGCGGGGCGGCGATGGAGATCTTGGGATGAGGGCTGAAGCCTTGGGAATAGGCGAGTGGGATATCAGCGCGGCGCAAAGCCCGCTCCCACAGCCTCATGATATCCAGATGGGACAGGTACTTGACCTCACCACCCCGCGAAAAGGTGACTCGCAGCCGCTGCACATCACTCCTTGGTCACCAGTATCTTCTCGATCCTCTGCTCCCGCATCTGGGTAATCGCTATCTTCAGGCTGCCGTATTTAATCTGCTCCCCCTCCTGCGGGATATGGCCCAGGAGATCCAGCATAAAGCCGGCCACAGTGTCGTATTCACCGAGAGGAAGCTCAAGCCCCAGTTCCTCATTGGCTTCGTCCACCCGCATACCGCCGTCTATCTGAACCGTCTTATCGTCGATGACCTCGAAATCCTTATCCACCTGAACCAGCTCATCGCCCATCTCACCCACGATCTCGCTCGCCAGCTGCTCCAGAGTAACGATGCCTGTTAAAACACCGTACTCGTCGACAACCATCACCATATTGTAACCGTCGGACTGCATCTCGGTGAAGAGCTGGGCGATCCGTTTAGTCTCGGGGACGAATGTCGCCGGCCGCACCAGATCGTCGATCGCGCCATTCTTCTCCAGGTTGCCTTGGGCCTGCGCCATCAGCACATCCTTTATCGACAGCACCCCTATCACATTATCGACGTTCTCGCGGTAGACCGGGAACCGCGTGTGAGGGTGGTCCGCATATATGCCTAGGAAATCAGCTAGCTTGGTGCCCTGCTCCATCCAGATGACCTCCGGGCGCGGTGTCATCACCGTACGCACCGTTCTATCCCCGAACACGAACACTTTGCACAACAACTGGGCTTCCGACTCCTCCACCGTTCCCTCGTCCCTGCCCACAGAGATCATGCTGCGTATCTCCTCCTCGCTCACCAGGGTTTGAGGCATCTTGTCCCTGCCGCCGGCGATCCTGGTCCCCAGCCAGCTCAAAGCGCTGGCGATGGGGGAAAAGACTAAACTGATTACCTGAAGCGGATACACGTATATCAGGGCCATCTTCTCGCTATGCCTCAGTGCTATCGTCTTCGGCGTCACCTCGGCGAAGATCAGCAGGATGATAGTGACCACAATGGTAGCTATCAGGATGCCCAGATCCCCTTCCCATATCGTCACCGCCAACGCCGTGCCCACTGAAGCAGCGGCGACATTGACCAGATTGTTGCCCAGCAGGATTGTGGCGAGGAGCTTCTCGGGGCGCTCCATGATCTTTTCGACCCTGCTCGCCCCGTGCACGCCGTTCTCCACCAGATGCCGCAACCGTGTCTTGGACAAGCCGACGAAGGCGGTTTCCGCGCTCGAGAAGAAAGCAGAGGCCCCGACACAGAGGAAAAGAAGTACCAAGTATACAGTACTAGTGCCATCCATCAACGGCTCTCCTCTGTTTCGTCATCCCTCAAGATCGCTGTCCCCTCCAATAATATCATCGGCTATGGATACTGTCAAAAGGCCTGCCGATTTTCAGCTTCGTTTCGAGGCACTATAGAAGCGGCGAAGGCCGATGTAACGATTTACACCACCCATCGACATTTGCTATATTTAATCGGGCTCAAATGCTAATACTGGGTATCGAGACTTCCTGCGACGAAACGGCGGCGGCCGTGGTTCGTGATGGGCGGGAGATCCGCTCCAATATCGTCGCTTCACAGGTGGATATCCATTCCCGCTACGGTGGAATCGTCCCCGAGGTGGCCTCCCGGCAGCACCTGCTCACCATTGTCCCCATCATCACTGAAGCCATGTCCCGTGCCGGCGCGCGCTGGAACGACCTGGATGCCATTGCGGTCACCTGCGGGCCCGGCCTCGCCGGCTCCCTCCTCGTCGGGGTCAACACCGCCAAGGCGATCGCCCTGTCTCACCACCTGCCGATCATCGGGATAAACCACCTCGAGGGGCATATCTACGCCAACTGGCTGGAGGGAGCACCGCCCGATTTCCCCGCGCTGTGTCTCATCGTATCCGGCGGGCACAGCGACCTGCTGCTGATGCGTGGGCACGGGGATTATCAACTGCTGGGCAGGACGCGGGATGACGCCGCCGGTGAGGCCTTCGATAAGGTGGCCCGCATACTGGGTCTGGGCTACCCCGGCGGTCCCGCCATAGAGCAGGCTTCCCGTCAAGGCTCCGGCATTCACCATACGCTGCCCCGCGCCTGGCTTAAAGGCTGCGACGATTTCAGCTTCAGCGGGCTGAAGACCGCATCGCTGCGCCTCATAACTGAAATGGACCTGGCAGGCCGCGAGGAAATCGGCCGTACCGGGGGCGCATGCACCAAAAGCGATATCGCCGCCAGCTTCCAGGAGGCGGTGGTCGATGTTCTGGTCACTAAAACCGTATCGGCAGCCAGAAGGCTGCAAGCCCGCAACATCCTGCTGTGCGGCGGCGTGGCTGCCAACAGCGCTCTGCGGTCGGAATTAACCCGGCGTTCGCCCATACCCACGCTCATCCCCGGCCCCGCCCTCTGCACCGACAACGCCGCCATGATAGCATCCTGCTCCTATTTCCATCTTACCTCCGGGAATCACTCGGACTGGAACCTCGATGTCAGCCCCGGCCTCAGATTGACTCAATCTGCCTGACAGCGTATTTACGAGTTTGGGCGAGCTTTATAGAGATTGCACACAGCATTATCGTTACTATATCCCTATAGTTTCGTTTAGTTCCACTCCATTTAACCTATCGCCTGTTGCGACATTTGGCATTTTGATATAACATACTTAATTAGCACTCTAACATCGAGACTGCTAAAAAGGAGGGAGGTAAAAGTGGCACAGAAGTTACAGCCATTGGCAGATCGGGTGATAGTAAAACCGATGGAACAGGAGGAGGTGAGCAAGGGGGGTATCATATTGCCCGATACCGCTAAAGAGAAACCGCAGAAGGGCGAGGTCATCGCGGTAGGGCCGGGCAGGCTGGACGACTCCGGCAAGAGGGTCTCCCCGGAGGTGAAGAAGGGCGACAAGGTCATCTACCAGAAGTATGCCGGGACCGAGCTCAAGCAGGATAAGGATGAATATCTGATCCTGAGAGAGAGCGATATCCTGGCGATAATCACTAAATAAGGAGGGGAAATGGCAAAACAGTTAATCTACAGCGAGGAGGCAAGGCGGCATCTCAAGATCGGGATGGATGCCCTCGCCAATGCAGTGAAAATCACACTGGGCCCTAAGGGGCGCAACGTCGTGCTGGACAAGCGGTTCGGCCCGCCCACCATCACCAATGACGGCGTAACCATCGCCAAAGAGATCGAGCTGGAGGAGCCTTTCGAGAACATCGGGGCGCAGCTGATCAAGGAGGTGGCCACCAAGACAAATGACGTCGCCGGCGACGGAACCACCACCGCCACCGTGCTGGCCCAGGCTATGCTTCACGACGGGATGAAGAACGTGGCCGCCGGCGCCAACCCGATGGCCATCAAGAAAGGCATCGAGAAGGGCGCAGCGGCCGTCATCGCCGCCCTCAAGAAGATGAGCACCCCGGTCACCACCAAGGAGCAGGTGTCCCAGGTGGCATCCATCTCGGCGGCCGACGAGGAGATCGGCAACCTCATCGCCGAGGTCATGGAGAAGGTGGGCAAGGACGGCGTGGTAACTGTCGAGGAAGGCAAAGGCATAAAGTTCGAGACCGAGTATGTCGAGGGGATGCAGATCGACCGCGGCTACATATCCCCTTACTTCGTAACCAGCCCGGAGCGGATGGAAACCGCCCTCGACGACCCCTATATCCTGATCACCGACAAGAAGATATCCGCGGTGAGCGACCTGCTCCCCGCCCTGGAGAAGATCCTTCAGGTCACCAAGAACCTCGTTATCATCGCTGAGGACGTGGACGGCGAGGCGCTGGCCACCCTGGTGGTCAACAAGCTCAGGGGCATCATCAACTGCCTCGCGGTGAAGGCGCCGGGCTTCGGCGACCGCCGCAAGGCCATGCTGGAGGATATGGCCATCCTCACCGGGGGCACCGTTATCACCGAGGACATGGGCCGCAAGCTGGAGTCCGTGACCATAGAGGACCTGGGCCGCGCCCGCAGGGTGGTGGCGAACAAAGAGGAGACCACCATCGTCGAAGGCAAGGGCTTGGACAAAGAGATCGAGGCCCGCATCAAGCAGATCAAGGCCCAGGCAGAGGAGACCACATCCGAGTTCGACCGTGAGAAGCTGCAGGAGCGCCTGGCCAAGCTGGCCGGCGGCGTTGCCGTGATCAAGGTCGGCGCTGCCACCGAGGTGGAGCTCAAGGAGAAGAAGCACCGCGTGGAAGACGCCCTGTCCGCAACCAGGGCGGCGGTGGAAGAGGGCATCGTCCCCGGCGGCGGGGTGGCATTCATCAACGCCATAGCGTCCCTCGACAAGCTGAAGGTCGATGGCGATGAAGCCACAGGGGTTAACATCGTAAGGCGCGCACTGGAGGAACCGCTGCGGATGATCGCCACCAACGCCGGCAAGGAGGGCTCCGTCGTGGTCAACATGGTTAAGGAGTCAAAGACCGGCATCGGCTATGATGCCTCTCGTGACGATTATGCCAACATGAAACAGCGGGGGATCATCGACCCGGCAAAGGTGGTGCGGGCGGAGATTGAGAACGCGGCCAGCATCGCTGCCATCGTTCTCACCACAGAGTGCCTGATCACCGACATCAAGGAGAAAGAGCCCGCCGGCGCTCCTCCTGCCATGCCCGAGTACTAGTATAAAGCCTTTGTATAGCGTAATGCAGCTACGGCCGAAGGGCCGTAGCTGCATTTTTCGTTCCACCGCCTCTATATCTTCAGCAGCCCGATTAGTCTGTCATCGTCCACCACCGGGCCCACGACGGCCAGATTAAGCCTCTCCGTAACCAGGATCTGCTCAGCCACCCTGTTCAAAGCCTGGGCATCTATGGCATCCACGATGGACAACACCTCCTCCACGGGACGGAACTGCCCCACAAGCACCTCCTGACCCCCCACCCATCCCGCCACGCTCCGCGTATCCTCCATGCTCAGCAACAGGCGCCCCTTCACCATCTCCTTGGCCTTCTCGATCTCAGCCGCCGGTATGGCCTGTTTCATGCGAACCAGTTCATCCACAATAGCGGATATGGTGTCGGCCGCATTCCGCGGGTCCACACCGGCATAGATGATGACGTCGCCGGAGTCTAGAAAATACTGCGAATAGCTGTGTATATCGTAGGCCAGGCCCCTTCTCTCCCGTATCTCCAGATTCAGACGGCTGCTCATCCCGCCACCGAGGATGATATTCAGCAGGTCCAGGTTGAATCGGTCCGGGTGAGCAAATGAGAGGCCGCGTACCGCCAGACACAGGTGGGCCTGCTCGGTATCCCGCCTCTCGATGCGGAGGAAAGGCTCTGCCTGCCTGTCGTCAGCAGGCACAGGCGTTCTGGGAGATGTCACCCCCCAATCGCCGAATGCCCTCTCTATATGAGATAAAACCTCGTCCTGCCCGATATCGCCGGCGACGCTTACCACGGCACTGCCGGGGCCGTACTGGCAATCCATATAATCCAGCAGCATACGGCGACTGATGTTGCTCACCGTCTCCCTGGTGCCTACGATCTCACGCCCCAGCGGCTGGCCGGGCCAGACCACCTCATCTATCAGGCGGTTCACCCTGTCCTGAGGCGAATCCATGCTCTCGTTCAGCTCCTCTATGATGACCTGGCGCTCCCGCTCTATGTCTTGATCTTCGAATTTGGAGCAGCGTATCATATCTGCCAGCAGGTCGAGTGCGCGGGCGAAATGCTGCCTCGCCATCTTACACCAGTATATAGTGAACTCCTTATCCGTCCCCCCGTTCAGCAACCCCCCGACGCCATCGACGGTCTCGGCTATCTCTTTAGCCGTGGGGCGACGTTGCGTGCCCTTGAAACACAGATGCTCGATGAAGTGTGAGCACCCGGCCTCATCCTCCCTCTCGTATCGTGAGCCGGAGCTGACGAAGACCGCAACGCTGACCGCCTTGGTATGCGGCATACGGGTGCTGATGACCCGAAGCCCGTTCCCAATAACAGTTTTGTGATGCATACAGTACCTCAGGCAAATTCTAGTTGCCCGCCGCATCGCTGTCAAATACACCCCTGCCCTAAGCCGGGGCGGCTGCGATAGCGTTTTGTTGACTTTGCAAAGTCCAATTGCTAATATGAACTAACAGGAAGCTGCAATGGAGATCGCCCCCGGTATACATGACGTGCCTATCGGCCTTGAATCTGCGATGGGGTTCCTCGCCCCCAAGGTCTATCTCGTAGCCGGCAGTGAGGCAGCCGTTATCGACTCGGCATACGGCGACAATAAGTGCACCGCCAGGCTGATACGTTACCTGGGCGAGTTCCCGCAGCTTCAGCTTGCATATATAGTAATAACCCATGCCCACCCCGACCATATCAGCGGCGCTACGGGGATAAAGAGAGGGACCGGCGCCGATATCGTGCTGCACTCGGCGGAAAAAACCGACATACCGGTAGACCAGGTGGTAGAGAACGGCGACATCATCTCCCTGGGCGGGATCGAACTGGAGGTAGTGCACACCCCGGGCCACAATCCGGGCCACATCTGCCTGTATATAAGGCGGGAGAAGATAATGTTTACCGGAGACCACGTCCTGTCCAGCAGCACCACCGCGCTGCAGCCGCCGTGGGGCGACATGTCACAATACATCGCGTCCCTGAGGAAGCTCCTCGATTACGATATCGAACTGATGCTGCCGTCTCACGGCCCACCGGTGACGGAGCCGCGGCAGCGGGTTGAGCAGCTGATCCGGCATCGCCTGGAGCGGGAAGAGCAGGTAGTCGGCCTGTTGCGGCAGGGCAAGGACACGATAAAGGAGATGGTAGGCCAGATGTACCCCGAGCTCACCGGCTTCCTTCGCGCCGTGGCCAAGGGGCAGATATCGGCCCACCTGGTGAAGCTGGAGCAGGAAGGGAAGGTATCGGTGAGCGTCAACGGCAGTGACACCCGTTACCGGATGAAGTAATCATGAGGGGGAGAGGGCATTTGACGCTATTCCCGCGAACCGCCACGGTGGCAGGGAATCACCTCATTATCGGCGGGTGCGATACGGTTGATTTGGCCGGCGAGTTCGGCACGCCGCTCTACGTGTTCGATGAGACGACCCTGAGGCAGAGATGCGCCGATTATCGCGACGGATTCAATAAGCGATATCCGGACAGCCTGGTTTGCTACGCCTGCAAGGCCTTCATCAACCGCGCCCTGGCTCGCATCTTCGACGAGGAGGGCTTGGGGCTGGACGTGGTATCCGGCGGTGAGCTGGCGATTGCCCGTTCGGCGGGCTTCCCCATGGGGCGAGTGTATTTCAACGGCAATAACAAGTCCCGCGATGAGCTGGAGGCGGCGATAGGGTCGGGGGTGGGATGCATCGTGGTTGACAGCTTCCATGAGCTAAAGATGCTCGGTGATATCGTCCCCGGCAGCAGCAGTGAAAAACCGCTGAAAATCCTCATCCGCATCTCGCCAGGGATCGACCCTCACACCCATGCCCACCTGAAGACCGGGCTGGTCGACAGCAAGTTCGGCTTCCCCCTGCCCCATGCCGAGAAAGCGATCGTCGAGGCCATGGCAACCCCGGGGCTCGACCTTGCCGGCCTGCACTACCACATCGGCTCGCAGATACTGGATCTGGCGCCGTTCGGGCAGGCGGCGGGTCTGGTGCTCGACTTCGCCGCCGACATGGCAAGCAAACACGGCTTCGAGCTCAAAGAGCTGAGCATCGGCGGCGGCCTGGGCATAGCATACAGCGAGGGGCAGCAGCCGCCCGCTGTGGATGCGTTCGCTGAAACCATAGCCGGTATCATTACTACAAAGTGTGGCGAGTTCGGCATTCGACCGCCGCGTCTCGTCGTCGAGCCGGGCAGGTCCGTTGTCGGTCAGGCCGGGGTGGTCCTTTACACCGTGGGCGCTGCTAAAGAGATCGAAGGTGTTCGTAAATACGTCTCCGTGGATGGCGGCATGGGGGATAACATACGCCCCGCCCTTTACGGTGCCGAGTATGATGCCGTCGTCGCCAGCAATGTGGAAGGCGCCAATAGCGAGAGGGTCACGCTGGCGGGGAAGTTCTGCGAATCGGGGGACATACTCATCAGGGATGTCGAGTTGCCGGCACTGTCGCCCGGAGACATCATAGCCCTGCCCTGCTGCGGGGCTTACTGCCTGTCCCTGGCATCGAACTATAACTCCTCGCCAAGACCGGCCATCGTCCTGGTCGGGGACGGCGCGGCGCGGCTGATCCGCCGCCGAGAGACCTATGAAGACCTGATGCGGTGCGACCTGGTTTGAAGCAATACGTCTCAATCCAACAGCGTCAGCGATGGAGGATAACGAATTGAAATGTTGAGGTATCATCCATGTGGCAGGTAGTGGGGCACGAAACGTCCCTCGCCCTTCTCCAGAACAGCCTGAAGAGCGATAGGCTATCGCACGCCTACCTATTCCTCGGACCCGGGAGCGTGGGCAAGATGACCCTCGCCTTGAATTTAGCCCAGGTCTTGAATTGCGTAACGGGGGAGGCAGAGCAGCCCTGCGGCTCGTGTCCCCAGTGCCGGCGCATCGTCAGCCGGATACACGCCGATGTCCAGATACTTGAGCCTAACGGGCGGACGGAGATCGGCATCGACCAGATCCGAGACCTGGAGCAGTCCGCCACCCTTAGACCCTTCGAGGGCAGAACCCGGGTGTTCATAATCGACGGCGCTGAGAGGCTTTCACTGGAGGCGGCGAACTCCCTGCTCAAGACGCTTGAGGAGCCGCCGCCCTACGTCCAGCTGATATTGCTCGCCTCCAACGAGCGGCTGCTGCTGCCGACGGTGCTGTCGCGCTGCCACAAGCTGGAGCTGAGGCCGGTGCCGACGGCCAAGGTGGAACAGGCCCTCATCCAGCGCTGGAACGTAGCACCGGAGCAGGCCGGCCTGCTGGCGAGGCTCTCGGCAGGCTGTCCCGGCTGGGCGGTGCGGGCCTCGCGTGACGACAGCATCCTCAGCGAGCGCACCTCCAGGCTCAATGACCTGCAACAGCTCGCCGCCCAGGGGCGGTCATCACGCTTCGCCTATGCCAACGACCTGGCGAACCAGTTCACCAGGGACCGGCCGACGGCCGTGGACATATTGAACTTGTGGTCCTGCTGGTGGCGTGATATCATGCTGACCAAGGAAGGGTGTATTGAGTTCATCAACAATGCAGATCAGAAACGCGCCCTGTCGAATGAGGCGTCCCGATACCAACTCCCGCAGATCAAGGGCTTCATCGATAGCCTGGCGGACGCCGCCCGCGCGCTGGGGCAGAATTCCAACCCCCGCTTGGTGCTGGAAGTTCTCATGCTGAATATACCCGAACCGGTAAGGGGATGAACATATAGACATGTCTGAAGTAGTCGGGATAAGATTCAAAACAGCGGGCAAGATATATCACTTCGACCCCGTCGGTATCGATCTGGAGGTAGGCGATTACGTCGTTCTCGACACGGGACGCGGCCCCGAGTTGGGCCGTGTCGTTGTCGCTCCCAAACAGGTGGCTGACAACGAGATAACGGAGCCGTTGAAGCCGGTGATGCGCAAGGCCGGGGAGGAAGACCTGAGCAAAAGCAGCGATGCCGCCCCCAAGGAGCAGAAAATCCTGGAACGGTGCCGCGAGGTAAGCGCCAAGCTCGGATTGCCGATGAAATTCATCTCAGCGAGCTATAACCTGGACTACAGCCGGGTCACCATATGCTTCAGCGCCGAGGGGCGGATCGATTTCCGCGACCTCCTCAAGGAGCTCACCTCCACCGCCAAGAGCCGCATCGAGCTGCGTCAGGTGGGGCCCCGCGATGAGGCGAAGATAGTTGGCGGATACGGGAGGTGCGGCCTTCCCCTCTGCTGCACCACCCACCTTTCCGAGTTCACCCCGGTCTCGATAAGGATGGCCAAGGAGCAGGACCTGCCGTTGAACCCGGTAAAGATATCCGGCATCTGCGGCAGGCTGCTCTGCTGCCTGGGGTATGAAAGCGCCCAGTACCACAACCTCAAGGAGAATCTGCCCCCTGCCGGCCAGCAGGTGAATACCCCTAACGGCACTGCCACTGTGATAGGCGGGAACCCGTTGAAACAGACGGTGCTGGTGAAGTTCGAGAGCGAGGCCACTGCGGAGCTCCCCGTCAGCGACATCAGACGGCAGGGGAAACGGCCGAACAGGAAGAGGGGGGGTTAATCCCCCACGCCTGTCTGCTGCAGGGGAAGGAATTTCTGCCACCCGTTGTGCTTCTGGATATACTCGTACGGGACGTAGTAGCCGCTCACATAGGGGGCAAACGGCTCGTGGATTAGCCTCATCCCGGCCTCTTCGGGGGTATGGCCCGCCTTACGGCTGTTGCACCGGCTGCAGGCGCTCACCACGTTCTCCCATACATGCCTGCCGCCACGGTGGCGCGGCAATACATGATCCAGTGTTAGATGCTTGGTCTCCAGGCCGCAATACTGGCAGGTGTATTTGTCGCGGTGGAACACCTCGTGGCGACTCAGCTTCTTCTGCTGACGGGGGCGCCTGATCAGGTATACCAGACGTATCACCGAAGGCTGAGGCACTTCCCCGCTGCCGGTATGGATCACCCCGGTGCCGTTCTCCAGCATCTCCGCCTTGCCCTGCATTACCATAACCACCGCCCGCCGCACCCTGGCCACATTGAGCGGCTCGTAGTTCTGGTTCAACACCAAAACAGGCGAATTAACCATGACCACTACCTTCCCTTTTTCCCCGGCCCGGATCGGTAATCCGGGGCCATGATATTGCACGGGGTGCAAAGGCCGGTGTCAGCGAGGCGTGAGCCTATCCGGGGTTCCATATCATCCAATGACAGACATGTAGTTATTACCGTAGGGATACGCTCATTATAGCGATAATTGATCACCTGGTATATCTTCTCGTGAGCCCACGGGGTGCTCGCCTGCTCGCCGAAATCATCCAGTATGAGAAGCGGCGCCATTCTGACCCTCTCGAAGAGCTCGTCATACGTTGTCCTGCTTTCCGGCATGAAGCTGGAGCGCAGATGATCCAGAAAGTCGGGAACGAAAACGAAAAGCACCGGTTCGCCCTTCCGCAGCCGGTAGTTGCCGATGGCGGCAGCCAGATGTGTCTTCCCGCAACCGTTGGAACCCATCAGTACCAGCCAGCCATCCGGCTCCTTGGCGAACTTCCGGGCCGTCCTGAAGACCCGCTCCAGATTCTCCCGCTCTTCGGTTGGCAGATTGACCCTTTTACAGTCAAAACTATCGAAGGTCATGTTACGCAACAACTTCGAATTCAAGTCACCGCTGCCACGCCTGAGGCGCAACATGCGACTTTCCTCGGTCTCTCTCCCGGAACACTGGCAGGGGACTAACCTGGTGAAATCAGGGGCACCTGAAGAGAGCGTGGGGTGAACGAACCCCGCCCCCTTGCAGATAGGGCACCCCTCACCCTCGGAGGCAGCCTCGACCTCCTCAGCGCTTAACGACGTGTCCGTATTTGCCTTTGATGTACTTGTCCCTATCCGTTTTAGAACCTCGCCCAGGCTCTCCATGGCCCTTTCCTTCACTTTCCCAGCGTTTCAATATGGCTTCGATATACCTCCAGTTGCGCTTGTTCAGGCTCACCGCTTCTTTGAAAGCGTCCTCGATCCAGCTTTGCGGATACCGCTTCTCGGCATCCTTGAGCTCCTCGGCGATCATGGGGCTCAGCATCCCGATATTTTCCTCGTACAGGGCGAAGATATTGGGTCGCTCCCCGTTCATATTGAAAGGTTCGCCGCCGGGCAACAGGCCGATATCTATCTCGCCGCTCTCGATCTTGGACCGCGCCTCCCTATCGCTCTGCGTGTTCAGTAAATAGAGCTCCACCGGCCTGCCCTCGCTCTCCATTGCCAGGCGCAGTATCACCCCCCGGCGCACAGCCCGGTCCAGACCGCTGCGCAGGGCGCTTTCACCGCCGACACCCCGCATCAGCGCCCTGTCGGCGACCAGATCACGACCGGTAATGTAGCGGGGATACCCCTTCCTCTCATAGAGAATGTACAGGAGGTGTATCGTTACTTTCAATTCAGCCAGGTCATCTATCTGGGGAAGAAGCTGGCTGAAGAATACCCTGGGTATTCCCCCAAAGCGAGCGTCCTCGGGAAAACCAGCGAAGGCTCTCATGCCGTCCGCTCCACCTCATAATCGGCGAATTTCACCGTTTTCTCGATGAAGCGCAGCTTCCCCTCGCCGATGGGACCGTTGCGGTGCTTGGCGATGATGATATCGGCCACCCCACGGGGGTACTTCTCCCCGGGGTGCTCCTTATCCCATTCATCCTCCTTGACATACTTGTCCTCCCGCGAGATGAAGATGACCACATCGGCGTCCTGCTCAATAGATCCGCTCTCCCTGAGGTCGGAAAGCTGGGGCTTGTGGGAAGAACGCCACTCTATAGCTCTGGAGAGCTGAGAGACGGCGATCAGGGGCACGTTGAGCTCACGGGCCAGCTCTTTAAGCGATCGAGATATCTCGGTGATCTCCTGCACCCTATTCTCCCTGCCGTCCCCCCGCAGAAGCTGCAGGTAATCGACTATTATCAGGTCGATGCCGCGCTCGAAATCGAGCTGCCTCGCCTTCGATTTCATCTCCGTGACCCTCAATGCGGGTGAATCGTCGATGAATATCGGCGCTTCCGACAGTATGCCCGTAGCCTCCATCAGCCGCTCGCTCTCCGCATCCGATCCCTTCCCCTGACGCAAACGGTGAGAGTCCACACCCGCCTCGCTGGAGAGCAGCCGCTGCACCAGCTGGTCCCGCGACATCTCCACGCTGAATATGGCCACGCGAGCCTTCTGGTTGACCGCGGCATTCCTGGCGATGCTCAGGGCGAGGCTGGTCTTGCCCAGACTGGGCCTGGCGGCGAGTACGATCATGTCGGAGCGCCTCAAACCGCCCAGCAGGTCGTCCAGCGCCCTGAAACCGGTGTACACTACTTCACCCTCGAAGGGGCTGCTCTCCTCGGCATCCTCGAAGTAACGGTGGAGGAGTTCACGTATGGGCACGAAGTCCCACGGCCGCTGCCCCCTGCGCAGCTTCAGCAGCACGTTCTCCGCCCTGCTGAGGGCATCTTCTACGTCCGGACCGCCCTCGTAGCCGATGGCCTCGATCTGAACCGCCGCGCTAATCAAACGGCGCATAACTGACATGCGGTGCACTATCTGGGCGTAGTGCTCAACATGCACCGAGGTGGCCACATTGGATACCACATGGCTGAGATAGGCGGCACCTCCTATCGCCTCAAGGCGCTCCTGTTGGCTCAAATCATGCGCCACCGTAACTTGGTCTATGGCCTCGTTCCTATCATACAACCGACAGCAGGCGGCATAAACCCACTGGTTCTTCTCGCGGTAGAAGTCCTCCGGCTTGAGGAATGTGGCGATCCTGAATATGGCGCCACCGTCTATTAGCAGGGCGCCCAGCACCGCTTCCTCGGCCTCGATATCGTGGGGCGGCAACCTATCGGTGGACATAGCCCGTCACTCTGCTATGATGAATCTCTTGGTGTATCCCCGGCAACTTCGTCCGTCTGCGGTGCGGATGATTCCACAGGGGCATCCGCATTGTCACCGTCAGCAGCCTCTACAGACTCCGCGACAGCAGCCTCTGCCGTATCTAAATCTGGCTCAGATTCCATATCCCTTTTCTTGGCCTTCTTCTGGTCCTTGGCAACAGGCTCGTCATCCTGCTCCGCTACCCGGCCCTCCATGCCCTCAGCGATCACGA
>Ga0180437_10002309_pt1 | contig 30775 bp, 23 predicted proteins | sample SS_ome_4_FD_132410 | JGI IMG/M metagenome (GOLD analysis project Ga0180437, IMG submission 132410) | Hypersaline lake sediment archaeal communities from the Salton Sea, California, USA - SS_3_D_1 metaG | ecosystem: Environmental > Aquatic > Non-marine Saline and Alkaline > Hypersaline >...
GGCTGTTGTAGTCAGATCCCTCAGTCGCCGAGATCGCAATCGTATCGATTTCAACCTTGACCACGTGGTCCGTCGGCTCTGCCAACACGACCGTGAAGTCTGCTTTGTCACCCGAGCCTTCTCGGATGGCTTCGGAAGGACCGGTCACCAACACCAAGGCGTCATCCGTGATCGTTGCTGTCGCGGAACCTGCATTCGTGTCGATCGTGGCCCCCCCGGTAGGATTGGAGAGATCCACGGTGAACGTTTCATCCGACTCCGCCAGCGTATCGTCACCGATCTCAAACGGAATCTCGGCTCCAAACGTCGAGATGGTCTGTCCGATGGCGAACGTCAAGGTGCCGCTGCCATGCAGGAAGTCACCCGTGACGGGCCAGCCGCTGCCAACCGCCGTACCATCATTCGATTCGATGACAACTTCAACCACCGAGGTCGCCGGCCCGGAAAGCTCCACCGTGAACTCGGCCGCGTCCCCGGAACCCTCCCGGATAGGATCGGCCGGGCCGGTGATGCTTATCGTAACACCCGAGAGCATCTGCTTCCTCTCGAGCTCTTCAAACTGCAACGTCGTGTTGCCGTCGGCAATCTTCCTCGCCGGCTCGGAACGCGGCTTCCATCGCCGCAGTCCCAGCTTGCGAAACGTATCCGTCCAAGAACTAATAGATCGTCGCATGACAGATTCCCTCCTAACACCTATGAAAGAAACACTTCTGAAGTCGAACAACACCGCTCGACGTGGTCCTCAGCAGGAACATGCAAACAGGGTGTGACAGACACTCCTTCTCTCCTTCGGCGCAGCATCGAGGCGCCACCCAATCGTGATCGCCCAAACTGCTTTGCAGTCACCCGGGCAGTGCCATCCAGGGCACTTGTGCTACTCCATCCATAGAAAGGCCGAACGGCCGACGGAGAATGAGTGGAGATTTATAGTTTCACAACCATCCGTCCCCTCCACGATTGTCGCGCATCAGCCACTCCTCATCGACTCTCCTGGCCCTGGCATGACGGAAACAATCCGCGACCAGAGCTCGACACTTCAATAATCACTTTCTATCGAATACCCTCATTCGACAGCTGGCTCGTCACTCGCGTCAGACGCCAATAACCTCGCCAACTCGTCTCCGGCAACCAGGGCGTCCACCTCGACCGTTGGCATCTCGTCCAGCAGATCGCGATAGCCAAGATCGGTGTCATCGCCTTCAGCAAATACGGCATCGATGTCGACTCCCGGCCTTGCCGGCTTCTCCGCCACTTGGCAATTGTCGGCAGGCATCGAATTGGCCAACACCGCCTCGAACGAAAACTTGGTACGGACCAAGCGTTGCATACTGACTCGATCTTGAAACCGCACTGCGCCGGCTGGGCGATTGGTGACAGCCCGATCGACAATGACCGGCTTGGCCATTAGTTTCCCAATCGCAATCGACTTGTGACTGTGGAACGGACGACCCCGGACCGCCTTGCGCGCGCCCGACGCTGAGCCGCCCGGCACAAGGCCGGGCGACTCAGCGTCGCGAGCGTTATCGTGATGATCAAGCTTCGAGAGCATTAGTCATCACTTTCGATCCAGGCTTCAACCGAATCGTCATCGGCGTCTCCACCGAGCACGCTATTGATATCCATCGTGAAGAACTCGTCATCCTCCACCAAGGTATCATCAATCAGCAGAATCGAGATTGTCGATCCAATCGTCGAAACGGTCTGACCGATTTGGAACGTCAGTGTGCCACTGGCACTGTAGTAGTCCGACCCACTGGTGGCCGAATCATCATTCGTCTGCATGACGACCTCCACAACGTGATCGGTCGCTTCAGCAAGCGTTATCGTGAAAGTGGCATAGGTGTCGGTTCCTTCGACAAGCGTGCTGGCAGGTCCAGACATCAACACCAAAGCGTCGTCGGTGATGGTGACTTCCTCGGAGGTAACCGAAGCGGTGCCACCTTCCACGCTGTTGATGTCGACCGTGAACGTCTCGTCCGACTCATCCAGCGTGTCATCATTGATGTCGAGTTCCGCTGTGGCGCCGAACTGCGAAACGGTCTGACCGATCTGGAAGGTCAACGTTCCGCTGAAACCAGCGTAGTCGCCAGACGATGGCATTCCACCCGCCACGGCCGTATCGTCATTCGTCTCCATGATGACCTTGACGATGTGATCGGTCGGCTCGGCCAACACTACCGTCACGTCGGCAGTATCACCCGAAGCTTCACGAATCGGTCCGTTATTGACGGTCATCAATACCAAAGCGTCATCGGTAATTGTCGCCGTGGCGGAGGTCTGGTCCGCCGAGCCACCCGTGACACTGTTGATGTCCATCGTGAACGTCTCGTCCGATTCGGCGATCGTATCGTCGTTAATCAACAACGACATCGTCGAACCGACCGTTGCCACGGTCTCACCAATCTCGAAGGTCAGCGTGCCGCTGGCACCGGCGTAGTCGCCCGATGTCGGGAGTCCACCGGCGACTGCCGTTCCATCGTTGGTTTCGGCAACCACCTTGACCACGTGATCGGTCGGCTCGGCCAACACCCAGGTGAAGTCGGCATAGTCGCCCGAACCTTCACGGATCTTCTCCGAAGGACCGGAGAACAACACCAAGGCGTCATCGGTAATTGTCGCCGTGGCGGAATCGGCATTGCTGTCGATCGTCGCCCCCACGGCACTGACAATATCGAACGAGAACGTCTCATCCGACTCGGAAGTGGTGTCGTCGGTAATACCCAATCCAACGGTCGACCCCAGAGTCGAGATCGTCTCACCGATCGCGAACGTCAGCGTGGCGCTAACGCTCGTGTAATCAGCCGCACCCGGCATACCGCCGGTGGCGCTGATATCGTTGGTTTCCACAACGACTGTCACCACCGAAGTGCTGGTATCCGAGAGAGTTACCGTAAAATCGGCGGTATCACCCGAGGCCTCGCGAATCGGATCGGTGGGACCCGTGACGCTGACCTCCACACCGGAGAGCATCTGCCGCTTTTCCAGCTGCTCAAACTGAAGCGACTGATTTTCATCAGAAGCCTTATTCTCATTCTTCGATTTATTCCGCCAGCGTTTCAGCCCTAGCTTGCGAAACGTGTCGAACCAAGAATCCATCGGACGTCGCATACGAACTACTCCTCATGAGGTTGGAAATGAGGCCAACCGCTTTAAACTCGGTAAATGAAGAAAAGTAGACCGCCCAACGAGAGCAGCTAATTTGTTCACCCCCCAAGCGACTGGCAACCATTGATGTGACGTCCTATTTACCATACAACGGATGAGCGTCAACTTGGATGGCGTTTTTTCGTCGAATCCTTACAAACTGCATGCCCCAGCTTGCTCATTCTTTGCAGCCCACGCTCTTCCAAACAGGGAACGCCACGAGGCGCAAGATAACCATGCAACAGGACGTCGGAAGGAGATTCGCATGCTCTTAAACGTTCGAGAATGTCCTTCACTCTCACTTCACGAATTCTTAGGAACGATGTGCTCTAAACGCTTATCGCTCGGTGTTTTTACCTTGAATCCGTCACAGTTAGCTGTGCTTTCTTCACGATTGAGGCGTCCTGCCTTACTCGAATTGAACAGCAGGAATTGCTAATCCATGGGACAGAAAGTCGTTAAACTTGTCGCCCTTTCAGAAGCCCGACGTCTGCTTGCCGAGGCGAGTACGGTCGAGCAAGTAAAGGACGTAAGAAATCGCGCACAGGCGTTGCGCGCCTACGTCCAAAAGGCGCAACTCGGTCAGCAGATAGAAGTTGAAGTGGCTGTCCTGCGACTCCGAGCAGAGAGAAAGCTCGGAAAAGTGCTGCTGCGTCTACCGCTGGCAAAAGCCGCCTCCGGAAATCAGTACACGGGGCGATTGGACCGCGATCAAGGTAATAGTGGTCCAATCTTTCTTCGCGACTTGGGCATTACCCATGCGGATTCGTCACGTGCTCAGCGGGTCGCCAGTTTGCCGGACCAGGTGTTTGAAAATTTCCTGAAAATCCAGAGCAACACGGGAAAACCGCCCACCATCGCCGCCGTTCTTCGACTTGTCCGAGGCAACCCAAAGCCAGCGGCCCCGGTCACCGATTCTGCTCCGCCTGTTGTTCCAGCAAAGGCGGTCGATGCGATGTCGGTGCGAGATTCGGTCGATGCCATGACGATTCGAGAACTCGTGGGCAGCAAGACATTTTCAACAATTTGCGCCGCCCCTCCGTGGCCAACTCCAGGGACGATGCGATTGCAGGTCGTCAAACGCATTCTCAACGAATTCTTGCAGCTTCCCGTCTCCGATCTGGCCAACGAAGCGGCTCACCTCCATCTGCTTACGAGCAACACCTACCTGCGAATTGCCTTGCAGCTGCTCGAAGCTTGGGGCTTCGTCTACGCATCCACGCTTGTCTTGCAGAGTTCCGGGGTCAGCCCGGCACCCTACTGGCAGGACAATCACCAGTTGCTGGTTCTCGGTGTGCGAGGCAACCTCAAGTTCCAGGACAAGAGCCGGCCGAGTTGCCAGTCCATCGAGGAAGACTTTTGCCAGGGTATACCCAGGTCACTACGACTGCTTCTGGAAAATGTCAGCCCGGGTCCCTATCTCGAACTTTTCTGCCGCGACTCGACCCCGCAGCGCGGCTGGACAAGATGCCAATAATCTCATCCCAAGGCTGAAGAATGACAGCGACTGAACAAACAGTCCGCCCCCAAGTCGACAGTGGGCCCGACGAGGCCGGTAAATTCTTTGTCGAAATCGGCGCCAACACGTTCGAAACTCTCTTACCCTTGGCCCGGCGCGGCTGGCGCGGCATCTGCGTCGAACCGGTCAAGTACTACTTCAGCCGCTTGGAACGACTGCCGGGCGTGATCTACGAGAACGTGGCCATCACGGAGTCCGAAGGAGAAACCACGCTCTATCGCTTGCCCGAAGAACTTATCAAACAGCAGAAGTTCCCGAATTGGGCACATGGGCTGGCTAGCCTTTCTCCCAAGCACCCCATGATTGTCGCCAGTAAGCTGGAAGACCATCTAATCTCAGAAATCGTCCCTTGCACCCGTCTCGACACACTTCTGGAAAAGCATGGGGTAACCCAAATCGACTTTCTGAAGATCGATGTGGAGGGATTCGACTTCCAGGTCCTGAAAACGATGGACTTCTCCATCCAACCCGCGCTGATCAAGATCGAACACAAACATATGCCCCCGGAAGACAAGAAAGGGTGCATGGAACTTCTCCAGAGCCATGGCTACTGGCTGACAGAAGAATTCAATGACTTCTATGCGATTCGTTAGTAATCCGATTCAGACTGACTACTCCGTTTCACTCATTTAGGGAAAGGTATTCGACCATGCCCATCCTCAGTCAACTCATCGACATCTACAAGAAACACGATCACCACATTGTGAACGGCATTCACCCCAAACTCAGCGGATTGCCCTTCACCGAGTTCACGCACATTATCGCCAGCGACAACACCACAACCCGTGGCCTCGGCATCAGCCCCAGCGAGGTCTACTTCCTGGAGCACCTGTTCGAGGACTACTCGCCGAAATCGATTTTCGTGGTCGGCAACTCCTTTGCCTGGAGCACTTTCGCCTTGGCGCTGCTCAATCCTCAGGCCAAGACGGTGGCGCTGGACGCCTGTCTCGACAAGCTAAGCGAAGCCTGGATCGAAGAAACCAATCGCATCGCGGCGGCGGAAGGACTCTCCGTAGTTGCTGAACAGGGCGTGTCGCCTCAAGACGTGCCGGGCGTCGTCGAACGCAATTTCCCCGATCCGGTCGACTTCGTGTTTATCGATGGAGATCACACAAATAAGCAAGTCGCGCTCGACTTCGAGGCGATACGAGCATTCACGAATCGAGAAACCATCTTCCTGTTCCATGACGTCCTCTATTGGGACCTGCAGCAGGGAGTCGCCTCCATTCGTGAACGCACCGGAATGGACTGCCATGTCCTGTGGCGGACGAGTAGCGGCATGTGCCTGCTCTGCCACGACGATTGCCACAAAGACAAGCTAGCGCTGCTGGAGAACTACGACTTCGGACTGAAGACCAAGGCGCTGTACGACTGCCTCAAGCAGGCGGAAGAAAACAAACAGACCACGCCAGAGCCTGTCGGCGCAAACTAATCGTCGCTGCGAGAAGCTCCAAGAAAATAGGCCCAAGTAACTGGCCCCTTTGAACTCGCCATTTCAAGTTGGCCCTTATTGATCTGGGCTATTGGCGAGCTCGCTCCGCATGCGCGCGAACACCGAATCCCAATCGCCTGGCGACTGCTGTCGGAAAAGCCGGTGCGCCGGGTACCAGGGATTGTCGTCTCGGTCGCAAAGCCATCGCCAGTCCGGCCAAAACGGCAGCGCCAGCCACGTAGGCACACCCAGGGCCCCCGCCAGGTGCCCCACCGCCGAGTCGCAGCAAATCACCAGATCGAGAGACTTCATGATCGCCGCGGTGTCCATGAACGGTCCGCTCTCCGTATCAACCTCCGACCCAAACTCGATAACTTCAAAAGAGCCCCTAACTTCAGCAAGCTGATCGAGGCCATCCTTCTGTTGCAGATTGATCAACCGGACATGCGGGAGTTCGGCCAATCCAGCCAGCTTCTCGAGTGAAAACGAACGGGCGCGAGTCACGTCGGATCGGCTGTCGTGCGTCGGTTTTGCTTGCCAGGCGACCCCCACCTTGAATCCTTCGATACGCCCCAAGACATCGCTCCAGTGCGTCGCCAGAGAGTCGACAGGTTTCAGGTACGGCACATCGCCGGGGATCGTCTCCACGATCGTCTCCAGGAGCCTCGGCACGCTCAGAAGGTTGACATACAGGTCGCAGGGCGGAACATCCTCACCACGGGGCACGACCTGTGTCACGCCACCACAATCTTGCAGTAGTTTCACAAGGACTGGCTGGCATTCGACCACCACCGACGCACACCGCTGCTCAAGTAACGGCAAGTAGCGGATGAATTGAATGTTGTCGCCGAGCCCCTGCTCCGCCCGGACGAGGAGCCGCTTGCCTTGGATATCTTCTCCCTTCCATGGCGGAAGCGGAAACTCACCTGATTTGCCAGACTGCTGCCAACGCCATTCATACTCATCCCAGCCGCGGGAAAAATCTCCCGTCTGCAGCAGAGCACAGGCTCGAGAGAAGTGGGTATTCGCGTGATCGGGGTTATGCTCAAGGGCCCGTTCGTAACAAGCTTGTCCCGCATCGTGATCTCCCAGAGCACAATAGGCCCGGCCAAGATTGGCGTGCGCCTCGACGCAGTCGGGCCACAGTTCAAGCGCCCGGCGAAAGTACCGCATCGACTCCTCAATCTCTCCGTGATACTTCAACGTGACTCCGAGATTGACGAGAATCTCCGGCACGTCGTCTTTCAACTGCAGCGAATAGCGATAGGCGGCAATCGCCTTATCCCGTTTACCCAAGGCTTGAAAGGCGACCCCCAGTCTCCCATAAGTCCTTGCTGCATCAGCAGTTGCCCCCTGACTCAAGAGTTGCTCGGCGTATTCTCGAAGCGGTCGAAGAAGCTGCTTCTGGGCCTTCTCATAATCCGGTTTAACCTTCAGAGCCTGCTCGTAGCTGGCGATCGCCTCGGGCAATTTCTCTTGCCGCAGGCGCACGTTTCCGAGATTGAAATGGGCTTCGTGGTACTCGGGTTGTAGCTCGATCGCCCGCTGAAACGCCGTCGCGGCAGCTTCCTGCTGATCGCAGAGCCGCCTGACATTGCCGATGTTGAAATGGGCCTGAGCCGATTCGGGATCGAGTACCAGCGTCTGCTCGAAGCAGCCGAGGGCATCGTCGAATCGTTCTAGCGAGCCGTAGGCGGAACCCAAGTGGTTCAGGTATTCGCTCTTAGACGAGTCGAGTTCCACGGCACGGGCAAGATGCTCGACCGCCGACTCCCCGTCGCCTCTTTGAAACGCCGCCAACCCCAACAAGTACAAGGCCTCGGCGTCTTGGGGGTTGGCCTCCAGAGCTTCGTGGCAGGCCTCTATGGTCAAGTTGAAGTCGCCCGCACTCAAGTGTCGACGGGCTCGATCCATCGTCGTGGCTGTACTCATCGTTTTTTCTTCAGTAAACAGGAAAACAATATCCGGGAGTAGCTATCCGCGATCACGATCGAGTATCGTAACAAGTCGAGCGGCGACGTCAAAACGTATTCGGTGGCAAACTCTCAAAGGATGATGCTCACTAATAGGATCGATGGAGACGGTTTTTTGAAATTATTACTTCTTGCGGTGAATCGGCAGAACGGACCGACATGGAAAAGACCATGAACAACACAAATGACGAACTGCAAGTCGCCAACCCTCCGGAGGTCTCGACGGAGCGCGAGTTGTTCTTTGCCTTCGGTATCCCGAAATCGGGTACGACCTACCTCCAACTCATCCTCAATTCACATCCCCAGGTGAGTTGCCCCAGCGAACATCAGTTTGACGTGCTGCTGCGGAACATCCCCCGCCTGCTGCAGGGATACGATCAGGCGATGGTCACGGTTGACGAAAAAACGGCTCGCCAGGGAACCGTGCCTTTCAGCGAACAAGACGCGGCGGCCCTCTGCCGAGCGGCGATCCTGCTGGCGATCAACCGGGCCGCGGAGACCAAAGATGCTCAATGGATGGGAGCCAACGACAACGCCATCGTCGGTCATCCGGCTTTGTTTGTTGATCTATTCCCCCAGGCCAAGTTCCTCTGCATCGTGCGCGACCCGCGGGACTCCATCCTGTCGGCCTGGCATCACAATCTCCGCGTCGAACCCGATTTTCTCCAGCGGGCCAAGAGCCTGGAGGACTGGTTCGACCTGAGATCTCGTCTCTGGCAACAGAGGATGAAGAACATTCTGAAATTGAAGGAGAAAAAGCCGCTTGATGAATCGCTGCTGCTGGTTCGATATGAAGATCTACTCGCGGACGGCCCCCAAGAGATGGCTACCATTTTCAATCATCTCGGCGCTCCGACGACCCCTGAGCTGATTCAGCAGATTCAAGAACAGACTTCATTCGATCGCGTCAAGAAGTCCGCCCAATCGAACAGCACGGACACCAACGGCTTCTTCCGTCGCGGAAAATCGGGAAGCTGGCGAGACGAGCTCCCCCCGCACTGCATCGAGCAGGTTCGGAAGAATGCCGCGGAAATGATGGACTTCTTTGGCTACAGCTAACCTCTTGTCGAGGGCCAACTCGCGATTCAGCCCTCCTCCTCCAGCAGATTCTTCCAGTAGGTTCGCAGTCGCCGCACAGAGGTGTCTCGACTGTAGTGTTGAGCCGTGCTCAATCCACTATGGATCATGAGGTCGTAGAGCGACCACCGCTCGCGTGCCAACACAACCGCTTGAGCCAGGTTTTCGACCGCCCCGATCACGTCCGCCTCATCTGCCCAAAAGCCATTGATCGTGGTCGCGTATTCGCGGGCTCCAAATCCGGTATAACCCGCCACCAGACAGCCCGAGGCGAGTGCTTCCAGGGAACTGAGCCCGAACGATTCAAACTGATTGAGTGCCAGATAGACGGCCGATTGACGAAGAATCTCCGCGACCTGCTGCTCCGACATGCCATCGATCTGCTTCCAGGGCACATCCTTCAATTCGGGATGCGTCGCCCGAAATAGATCGCGGATGACATGCAGTTCGTGCTGCCGTTTGCGTGGCATGAACGCGATTTGCATCTTTTTCGTTTTGTCGAAATGGAACCGCGTCTGATCGACATAGCAGGGAATGATCGTCGTCTTCGTGTCGGGGAACCGCAGGTGGCAAAACGAGGCGGCGTGTTGGCTAGGGCAGATAATCTCCGTGACGCCATAGTCCGCATAATGCTGCCGCTCACCCAGGCCTCGAAAGATTTGAAACTGATTCTGGCAAAACACGATCTTCTTGTTTTCCCAACTGGCAAACTCCGTTAACAAACCAGGGTGGTTCTCCGGAAAAACGAGAATGTCCTCTCCGCGGACAATACCGGAGAGCGAGATTAGCGGAGCCTGCGAATTCAACCAAGCCGGTGGAGACGGGTCGGCCGAGGCGACAACGGCGTTAACTCCATCTTCACAGAGAGCGCCAACGTGGCCGAAGATCATCTTCGTTCCACCGGTGATTTCCTGGGGCGGCCAACAAAGATAGACAATTCTCTTCGACATAAGATTCTGCTTGCGCTCGATTCAGGAAGGGATGCTTCAGCAAAAAGAGAAAACGGTGTCGCCAATATGTTCCATGACGCAGCAGACGGCAACCACTTCTCGCCAGCCCGGCGCAAGATCGGAGGGTGAACACATCACCGAACAAAGAGCCGTTGGGCAAGTCACCAGACTTACCCCCAATGCGATGATCCGCATTGGCCCCAGGGCGAAGAACCAGGATAGGGAAATCGGATAGACCATGGAACTTATAACGAGCCGATCGGACAGCACCCCGATTCCCTGCGGAAAAAAATAATTTCCTGGCTGCTAGAACGTGACCGTCGACTGCGGTACACTCTTTTGAGGGACATACCCGAAGCGGGCCGATCTTGTGTCGATTCAGAATCGGTCCAGGCTTGAATCCTGTTTTTCGGTAATCTTGGGGACCTAAAAGCTGTGCAAATCAAAGCAGAAATCTCACCTGGCGAATTGATCGACAAGATCACCATTCTCGAAATCAAGGCGGAACGGATCACCGACGCGGAGAAATTGCCCAGTGTGCGACTGGCCCTCTCGGTGTTGGAAGATACCCGCAACGCGGAAATCCCCGCGTCCGCTTCGCTCAGCGAACTTTGCGACGAGCTCAAGGCGGTCAACGAGCGGCTGTGGGATATCGAGGACGACATTCGCGACTGCGAGCGGGACCAGGACTTCGGTGAGAAGTTCATTGAACTCGCCCGTAGCGTCTATCGCACCAACGATGTTCGTGCGGCGCTCAAGCGTCAGATCGACGAGTTGCTCGGTTCCGAGCTGGTCGAACAGAAGAGCTACAAGCAGTACGAATGAGAAGGCTGCTCGATGATCTCTCAATATCTCACCGAAGCGCAGAAGCTACAGAAATCGGGTGACCTCGGCGGAGCGGAACGGCTCTTCCAGCAAGCCATCGATGCCGATCCTGATTGCGCCGAGGCACATCACCACATGGGAGTGCTTCGTTGGCAACAGAAGCAACCCGATGCCGCCGTAAATTGCTTTCAACGGGCAGTGGAGTTCGATTCGACGAATCCCGATTATCTCCACCGGCTGGGAGCCGTGCTCGGAATCCTCTCTCGATATCAAGAGTCGGTAGACTGCTTTCGGCGAGCCGCCACAATTTCCCCGCAAGCCGCCGATATTCATTTCAACCTTGGCAACGCCCTGCGAAAGTTGAAGAGGTCCGAAGAAGCGATCGAGAGCTATCGCGAAGCGGTTCGCTGTCGGCCCGGATATGCCGAAGCTCACTTTAATCTCGGAAACGAATATCGGGACTCCGGTCACACCGACCAGGCCGTTGCCAGCTACGAGCGAGCCCTGGAATCTCGCCCCGACTATCAGAAAGCCAAGAATAATCTGGCCCGGGTCCTGCTGGAACTCGGCGGACAGTCTCAACAAGAGGAGGCCTATGAGCAGGCGGTCGCCCAATACCGCCGGGCTACGGAACTGGCCCCCGAATCGGCCGCGGCCTGGTGCCATCTCGGCTCGGGTCTCACGTTTCAGAAATGCCATCAGGAGGCGATCGAGGCCAATCGCCGCGCGCTGGAACTGAACTCGGAACTCCCCGACGCGCATGTCAACCTGGGCGTCTGCTTGCGAGAACTCGGGAAGCACGATAAGGCGGAAGAACATCTGCGCGTCGCGATGCGACTCAAGCCCGACTTTTTTGACGCCATACTCAACTACGGCGCGCTGCTGACTTCTCAGCAGAAATACGAAGAAGCCCTCGGCTATTGCCGGAAAGCTCGAGAACTGAATCCTGAATCGGTCGAAGCGCTCACCAACGAAGCCTCGGTGCTGGCCTGTCTCAACCGTCGCCCCGAGGCGCTGGAACGCTTTCATAAAGCACTTGCCAAAAAGCCGGAAGATGCCTCGATGCATTTCAATCTTGGGCTGGTTCACTATCGCGAGCCCGACCTGGAAAACTCGATGAAGTGCTACGAGCGGGCTCTGTCGATTCGCCCCGATTACCCGGAAGCGAGGGCGGCTCGGGCGATGCAACTTCTCGCCCTCGGAGAGTTCGAGGAAGGTTGGCGAGAGTATGAATGGCGGTGGCAGGCCAACGAGTTTGCCAACGACGACTTTCCCTTTCCGCGGTGGGACGGCTCGTCGCTAGCGGACAAGACAATCCTGGTCAGAATTGAGCAAGGGTTCGGAGACACCTTTCAATTCATCCGCTATACGGAATTGCTCAAGCAGCAAGGCGCCACAGTTTTCTTTGAATGCGTTAAGGCTCTGGTGCCGGTGATCTCCACTTGCCGCGGCGTCGATCAAGTGATCGAGCGGGGCGATCCGCTCCCCGAGTTCGACGTCTACATTCCGCTGATGAGTATCCCGACTCTGGTGGGAACAACCGTTGATACCGTGCCAACGACGATTCCTTATCTCCACCCCGAAGCGAAACTGGTCGAACGGTGGCGATCGTTCCTGTCGGAGTACGACGGCCTCAAGGTCGGGGTCTCCTGGCACGGGAACAAAGAGAAAGAGTACGGGCGCACGCGTTCGTTCCACGTCTCAGAGCTCGAGCCGCTGGCGAAACTGGCCGGCGTGAAGCTCTTCAGTCTTCAACAGCGGGATGGCATCGAGGAGCTGCAAGACATCGAAGGCCGCTTCGAGGTTGTCGAGTTCGGAGATGACTTCGACAAGAGTTCCGGTTCGTTCATGGATACGGCCGCCGTGATCGCCAATCTCGATCTAGTCATCTCGTGCGATTCAGCCGTGACTCATCTGGCGGGGGCCGTCGGCTGCGAGACCTGGCTGGCGCTTCCCCATCCGGCCGAGTGGCGCTGGATGTACGATCGTGAGGACACGCTGTGGTACCCCGATCACCGCCTCTTTCGCCAACCGGCGTACGGCGACTGGAAGAGCGTCTTCGCCCGCATGGAAGACGAATTATCAGCCCGACTGCGGGCCGCCCCTGAGCCGGCTGAAGCGGAGCCTGCCCGATCCGCTTCGAGTAGCCCATCCGGCAATGCGGCCGAAGCGAAAAAAAAAAGCGAATCTACAACAGCCTCGCCAGAGCGGGCCGTGAACACAGCTTAGCGGGCCGCCACGAGGCCGCCCTGGCGAGCTTTCGCCAGGCTCTAGAACAGGCGTCTGAATCGGCCGAATGCCGCGTCGCCGTGGGGGCGGAACTCGCCGCCTTGCAACGGTTCGATGAGGCGATCGCCAGTTACGAAGCGGCCCTGCGGATTCGACCGGAGTTCCCCGAGGCGCTCGTCAATCTTGGCAACGCTCTCGACCAATCTCAGCAGACCGCCCGGGCAATCGAGTGCTACGAGAAGGCCCTCGTATTGGCGCCAAATCTCACGGTCGCGCACTACAATCTCAGCGCGCCGCTGCTAAGGTCAGGCCGCCTCCAACAGGGTTGGGCTGAGTACGAATGGCGACTCAAGTCCAATCTATTGCAACCGCTTCCGCAGATGCCGCGTTGGAGTGGAGAACTCTTGGACGGGAAAACCATCCTGTTGTTAACCGAACAGGGCCTGGGCGACACGCTGCAATTCTCACGTTACGCTCGACTGGTAAAGAACCTCGGAGCACGCGTCGTCCTGCGTTGCCAGCCGCCGCTGGTCTCGCTCATGAAGACGTGCCTGGCCGTCGATGAGGTGGTTCCCGACGACGCGGAAGATATTGAGGCCGAATTCTATGCGCCATTGATGAGCCTTCCCCATCACTTCGGCACAACACTCGAAACCGTGCCGACCGACGGACCGTATCTATCGGCCAGAGAGGAACTAGTCGACGAATGGCGAGCGACACTCTCCCGCTGGGAGGGCTTCAAGATTGGTATCTCCTGGCAGGCCAATCCTCGACAAGACCGACTCGGCCTCCGTTCCTTTACGCTCCCCGCATTGGAACCGATATCGAAGCTATCCGGGATCCAACTGGTCAGCTTGCAGAAAAAGGATGGTCTCGATCAGCTCGCCGAGTTTGGCGATCGAATTCCGCTTGTCGATCTAGGGCCCGATGTCGACACGCAGAACGGACCGTTCGTCGATACGGCCGCCATCATGCATGCCCTCGATCTGGTCATCTCGTGCGATTCGGCCGTCGCCCACCTGGCCGGTGCCCTGGGCATCGAGACCTGGCTGGCACTGCCGACCTACTCCGACTGGCGATGGCTGAGCGGCCGTGACGATAGCCCGTGGTACCCAACCACTCGACTATTTCGTCAGCAACGACCGGGCGACTGGTCGAGCGTCTTTGCATCGATGGCGGGTTGCCTTGAAGAAAAGCGAGCGAATTGAGCTTGGCTTGTTCGCCGGCAACTGCACGGTCGCCGCAGGGCAATCCAAGCAGCCGACCCATCTGGCCACTCTGGTCGGACGCTCTTTAGCCCCCTATCTTTGGACCGAGCCAGCGCCCTGATTGACCGCACGACATAGGCGGTCGATACTGAGGTGACTCGCTGATAGATCGAGCACCCCCGCGAATCTTGTCGCCTGTTAGGATTCTCTTGCATGAAGAAACAGCTTGCCCCATCGACCTTGCCTCCGGACCTGCTACCGTCTCTTGGCAGATCCTTCACCCGTATTCTACTAGCCTGCCTGACGTTTACATTGGCGGCCGCTCCCATAGCCGTCGCCAATGATCGATCGGCAAACGCCCCCCCCAACATCGTTCTCATCCTCGCCGATGATCTAGGGTACGGAGAAGTCGGTTGCTACGGACAACGTCTGATCAAGACCCCGCACATCGACCGCATGGCGGCCGAAGGGATGCGGTTCACTCAGTTCTATGCCGGCGCTCCGCTCTGCGCCTCATCGCGCAACGTTCTGTTGACCGGCGAACACACGGGCCATTGCCGCGTGCGAGACAACGGACATCCGACAATTCAAACACTGCGGCCCGGCGACGTCACGTTGGCCGAAGCGATCCAGCCGGCCGGCTACTCCAACGCCATCATCGGCAAGTGGGCCATCGGCGGTGACATTCCCGAGACGGGCGGGCGACCGGAAGATCAAGGCTTCGACCACTTCTTCGGTTACCTCAACTCCGTGGGCGCTCACAATTACTATCCGGAATATCTGTGGCGCAATCGCGAAAAGGTGCCGCTCGGCAACGTCGTCAAGAAGGTCGGCAAGGGCTACGCCGGCTTCGTCGGCGGGCGGGCCACCAAGCGGGTCGCCTACAGCCACGATCTGATCATGCAGGAGTCGCTGCAATGGATTCGGGATCATCGCGACCAGCCGTTCTTTCTGCTGCTCACGCCCACCATTCCCCACGCCAATCCCGAAGCCCGCAAGGACATCGGCAACGGCACCGAGGTCCCCGACCTCGGCATCTACAAGGACAAACCGTGGACGGAACAAAACAAGGGTCACGCCGCCATGATCACACGGCTCGACAGCGGTGTGGGTGACGTTCTTTCGCTGCTGAAGGAACTCGACATCGACGACCAAACCCTGGTGATCTTCACTTCCGACAATGGCCCTCACAACGAAGCGGGGCATAACCCGGAATTTTTCGACGCCAACGGCCCGCTCCGCGAAGCCAAGTTCAGCCTCTGGGAAGGAGGCATTCGCGTGCCGACCGTCATGCGCTGGCCTAGCAAGATCGAAGCGGGACAGGTCAGCGATCACGTCGGCTATTTTGGAGACTTCATGGCGACCTTCTGCGATCTGGCCGGCACGGAGAAGCCGGCACCACCTCACGGTCTCGACAGCATCAGCTTCTTGCCAACCATCACCGGCCAGCAAGAGAAACAACAGCAACACGAGTTTCTCTACTGGGAGCTGATTGGTTGGAGTCCGCGCGAAGCGGTTCGCTTTGACAATTGGAAGGCGTTTCGCGCGCCGCTCGGCTATGGCGACACCCTGCTGTTCGATCTCAGCAAGGATCTCTCGGAACAACAGAATGTCGCCGACCTCTACCCCGAGGTCGTCCGCCGCGCGGAGCACTATATGGACGCCTCCCACGTCGACAACGAACACTGGAAAGCGCCCACGAAACCGTAAGCGAATGTGCCCACCTTCCTGTTTGCCCGCAGATCCGCCTTTCGATGCCTGACAACGACCGCGTCTTCACTTCGATCGTCGAAGCGATCGGCAATACGCCACTGGTCGAACTGCGCCGACTCTCCACGGAGCTTGGTGGCCGAGTCTTGGTCAAGCTCGAATATCTCAATCCCGGGTTTTCCAAAAAGGACCGCATCGCGCTGGAGATCATCGCCGAGGCGGAGAAGTCGGGCGAGTTACGCTCCGGGCAGACGGTCGTGGAACTCACCTCGGGCAACACAGGCACCGGACTGGCGATCGTCTGTCGGGCCAAAGGCTATCCCTGTGTGGCGGTCATGTCCCAAGGCAACTCGGCCGAGAGAGCGCGGATGATGCGTGCCTTGGGCGCGGAGGTGGTCCTGGTGGAACAGCCGCCCGGTTCCACTCCCGGTCAGGTGACCGGGGCCGATCTCGAAATGGTTGAACAGCGAACGCAGCAGATCGTGGCAGAGCGGCAAGGGTTCCGTGTCGATCAATTTGTGCGCGAGGGCAACGCCTTGGCCCACGCTCGGCATACGGCGGAAGAGATCATCCGGCAGACGCGAGGCGAGTTCGATGCCTTCTGCGATTTTGTTGGCACCGGAGGAAGTTTTGGTGGCTGTGCCGAGACCATGAAGAGGTACCGCTCGAACATCGGTTGTTATGTCGTCGAACCCGCGGGAGCGGCCATCCTGGCAGGAGCGCCGATCACGAATCCGCATCATCGCATTCAAGGAGGCGGCTATTGTCGTGGCGAGCTACCCTTGATTAACCGCGAACAGATCGATGGCTATTTAACTGTCACCGACGAAGAGGCGATTCACTGGGCGCGCCGACTTGCCGCGGAAGAGGGTATCTTCGGAGGGTTTTCATCCGGTGCCAATGTGGCCGCCGCGGCCAAACTCTTGGCCGGTCCTTGCGAGGGGCGATCCATTGTGACCCTGATTTGCGACTCGGGCCTCAAATACGTCTCGACCGATCTGTGGGCGAATTCGTAGGGCTGGCCGGACTTCTAAGAAGTGGCTCGGAGTTCGAGAGACGGCACTTTTTTTAGTGTCAATCCTGCTTTGAAATCGTCCACCTGTTCGGTTAACATGAGTCCACCAGTAAGAATCGACTGCATGGTCATGAACCGTGCAGCGGCACGCCGGGCTCCCGGTCCTGCTCTGCCAGTATTCTGAAGAGCCTGCTCGTAGACGACGTGCATCATTCCGGCACGGCCAGCTAGCCCAGGCTGCTCTTTCCATGCGTGAGAGCGTGACATTTTTTGGGGTCCCCCTGGAATGCCCGCCAAGAAACGTAACAGAAGAGGAACCAATAAGTTGCGGCACAAGCTTGCCTCCATTCGCGCGCTAGTAAGTCGTTACCAAATAAGGCCTTGGAATTTATTGGCACGCACCCCGTTTTTCGGGCCTACGGCGAAAAAATTCAACGGTCTGATCGATAAGAACCGGTCGCCGGTTTGCCCTCGCTTCAAAGGCCCATTCCCAGGCGACCCGGTTACCAGGCGGCCCTCCCCCACCCCTGTCGTCTCACTGCGAAATCCATCCCCACTCCATGAGACCAGGAATTAGAAACCCCCTCTGGCTTAGGCCACGTTTCACCATGCTCAAGACACGAAGTGGAATTGGACAAACCATGAAACCGTTTCGATTCAACCTAATTACCCTCGCCCGACTCGCTTTGTTGGGTCTCGTTTTCTCCGCGACGACTGTCAGCTCGCTGGAAGGCTTCGAGCGCACCGACCGAGATGCCCACGACATCGAGCTCGATGAGCGTATCCTTCGTTTTGAAGATGGCCTACTGCTTGGAAACGGCGATCTGTCGGTCAGCGTCTATCAGTCTGCCGATCGCATCATTTGGCGATTCGGCAAGGGCGACGTTTGGGATCGGCGATTGGATCGAAGCGACGACCCGCGACCGGTTCACATCGACGAGATTGCTCACGGCATCAAGGTGGAAGGCTGGAAGTGCCGCCCTTACGGCGGTCCGGTCGAAGCCCTGCACGGCACCAAGGACTACCAGCGGATGTTCGAAGTCTGCCAAGGATCTCCGCCAAGCTACCGCCGCTTTCCCTATCCCTGCCCCAAGCCGGTCGGCGAGCTCGCCATGCAGTTGCCGCCCGATCTGCCCGGTATGAAGATACGTCAGCGACTCGATATCGACGAGTCCAAGCTCCACATCACTTGCAGTTGGCCTTCTGGCGTGGAAATTCAGATTGAGTGCTTTATTGCCCCTCAGCCGAACGCCTTGGTTGTCAACTGGAAGGTACGCAATTGGGACGAGACGACGCGAGTCGGCAACAAGCCGGCGGTCTGGTTCTCTCTCTATCGTTGGGCCGATCCGACCGTCAAAGAATTCGCAGCCCGGATCGCGGCCGAATGCCGGCATCCCGCGTTCACGATCTACTCCAGCGAAAAAGCGACTCCGTTGGCTCGGCCGACGACCGAACTTGCAGATGAGATCCCCTACATTGAACAGACATTCGCCGCCGATCCAACCTTCGAGAACGGATTTCGCTACGCGTTGGCCCCGATCGCTTCCGACTTGACCGTGAAACCGGTCGAGATGTCGGCCGTTGGCGAAGCCCGTCTCCACCTAATACCCCGCCTTGATGCGGCCAACGGCACTTTGGCCGTGGCCGTGGGAACCACCAGTGACGAAGGGGGCGCGGTGGCGGAGATCAAGCGAATTCACCAGCTCGTCAAAGAGAATCCGAAGATCACCATCCAGAAGTGGGCTGCCGAGAATCGACGCCAGGCGCGCGACTTTTGGTCGAAGTCGCGGCTGCGAATCGCCGACCGACAACTCGAAAACCTGTGGTACGAAACACTGCACGCTCGGCGTTGCACGTTTCGTAAAGGGAAAACGCCACCCGGCCTGTTTCTGCCGAGTACCGTCCAGGACTACTCCCATTGGCATGGTGATTATCACACCAACTACAACTACCAAGCGCCGTTCTGGGGAGATTACACTTCCAATCATTTCGACATCGGTGACTCGTACTTCGATGGAGTCGACAAGTACATGCTGCCGATGGGCCGAAAGATCGCCCGCGATTACTACAACTGTCGTGGCGCGTTCATTCAACTCACCGCCTATCCCATCAAGGCCCTCGACGACTGTCTCGGCATTGCCCCCATGGGACGCATGGCCTACATGACCGGCTGGATCAGCAACCACTATTGGTCGCGCTATCTCTACACCAAGGACAAGACGTGGCTCCGCGCGCATGGCTATCCGGTCATTCGGGACTGCGCCCTGTTCTACACCGACTTCATGAAGAAGGGCGAAGATGGGCTCTACCATATCTTTCCCTCCAACCAGGGAGAAAACGGGTTCAGTGGAGATCCCAAAGATTACACCGATCAACCTCAGGTCATGCGCCATCTTCGCTACTGTCTGCGGTCGGCCATATTGTCGAGCGAAGCGCTCGACTTGGACGAGGAGCTCCGCGAAGAGTGGCAAGAGCGACTCGACAACTGTGCCGGAGACAACGGCAACGAACCCGCGCGATACGAAGGTCTGGCCAAGCTCTGCTACCAAGCCAACCCACCGGAGTTCGGGACAGGTAGAGTCTTTCAACCACAACCAAAAACCTTCAACGCCGAGCCGTGGCCCAATCGCGATAGCCGGATGCGTCGCTATTACTTCGGTCACTACCCGTGGGCGACCATGGGACGATTGCGGAGCGGACAGTTTGTGGCGGAGCGCGACCTGCCGGTATTTCGAGAACAAGTCACTCGCTGGCGGCGCCCCAACGGCATGATTTGTGCCATGGCCGCCGCCAACTATGGCGCGGCGGGCGCCTGGGCCGAATCGCTGGGTATCATCGCTCCGCTGCAAGAGATGATGCTGCAAAGTTGGGACGGAGCGTTGCGTGTCTTTCCTGCTTGGCCCAACGATCTGGCGGCGCAGTTTGACGACTTGCGAGCCGAGGGCGCGTTTTTGGTTAGCGCCGCCTGGTCGGAAGGGACAGTGAGCTGGTTGAAGGTTTCCAGCGAACAAGGTGGCCCTTGCCATCTCTACAATCCCTGGAGCAAGGAGATCCGCGTCACCGATTCCTCGGGCCAACCTGTTGAGACCAAGCTCGATGAATTCGGACGCGTCGGCTTTGTGACCCAGGCGGGATACACCTATCAGATTGAGCAGGTTTCACAACCATGAAACTCTTCGCGGCAGTTCTAGGATTCGCACTCTCCATGGCTTGGCTGCCGGGCAGTGCTGTTCACGCCGATGTACGGCTACCTAAAATCCTAGCCTCCAAGATGGTATTGCAACGCAATAGCGACGTACTTATTTGGGGCTGGGCCGATGGTGGAGAACGCGTTCGTGTCACTTGCGACTGGCTCGACGAGAGTTCTCACGCCGTTGCGGACGCGGATGGCAATTGGCAAGTCCGTCTCAAGACGACCGACGCCGCCGAGCCGCACACGATCTCGATCGCCGGGAACAACACGATTACCCTCGACCAGATTCTGTTTGGCGAAGTCTGGATCGCCTCCGGGCAATCCAACATGGAAATGCCGCTGGCCCGTGTTTCCGGAACGTACTCCGGTATCCAGAATGCCGAGGCCGAGATCGCGGCCGCCAACTTCCCGGAAATCCGTCTGTTTCAGGTTGGCAATTTCAGCAGCAAAGCACCGCTCTTGGACGTAGAAACCGGAATCAGCATGTACGGGGTTCCGGTCGCCAAGTGTCAGTGGCAGGCCTGTACCCCCGAGTCCGTTCCGACGTTTGCCTCGACCGCTTACTTCTTTGCGCGAGAATTGCATCGAGAACTCAAGATACCCATCGGCATCATCGACGCCTCTTGGGGTGGGACCCGCGCCGAATCGTGGATGCCCGCGGCGGGCCTGAAGGCACTTGGCTATTCTAATGAGCTAGAGCGAACGAAGACTCTTCCGCAGAAGGCGGGCGAGAAGATTCCCACGCGTCTCTTCAATGGCATGATTCATCCACTTCGGAACTTCACCATTCGCGGAGTCGTCTGGTACCAAGGGGAGCAGAATGCGGCCGAAGCGAACCGTTACGGTCAACTCTTCATAACCTTGATTAAACAATGGCGCGGTGAATTCGGTTCTCGGTTTCCCTTCTACTTTGTTCAGGCCGCTCCTTACAACTACCCAGATGTGAACGCCGCTTATCTCCGCGAAGCACAGCTTGAGGCGACGGCGCTGCCAAAGACTGGAATGGTGGTGACGAGCGACATCGGCGACCTGAAGGATGTCCATCCCAAGAACAAACAAGAAGTCGGTCGCCGCTTGGCCTTGTGGGCATTGGCCAACGATTACGGTCGCGATGCTGTCCATTCCGGTCCGGTCTTCAAAGACGTCGGCTTTGAGAATGGCGAAGCGCGTCTGACGTTTGATCACACCGGCAGTGGCCTAGCCACGCGCGATGAAGGACCGCCCAGCCACTTCGAGATCGCCGGCCCCGACAAAGTCTTCCAAGTGGGCCGCGCCGTGATCCGGGGAAACGAGGCCATCGTCTCGTCCGACAAAATCGCCGACCCACGGGCTGTGCGGTACGGGTTTACAAGCCGGGCGGAAGGCAACCTAACAAACAAAGAGGGACTGCCAGCCAGCCCGTTTCGTACCGATCGCTGGTAGGCAACGTCGTGATGAATTGGCCGCAGCAGTTAACGAAGCGAGGGGACTTTACTCACTCGTCTCGCTGCTATCTGGTTCCGATTCGGCAGCCCAGCGAATCGCCTGCATGACATGTCGGGTACCGAATTCCGTATCGAGCGAACGTACATCATGGCCGAGCTGAGTGTAAAAGAACCGCCCACTTCCGGAAGTGTTGATCCAAGCGATGGGGTGATCCTCTCCCATCGGCTTGCCTCCCAGTTCCTTGAAGAAGTCGCGAACCGGTTCGTACGTCGATTCATCGACGCGAAGTAACACCTGAATTCCCGGCTGCCCGGTCACACTTTGCGTGTGATTCGTCCAGTCCGATTCGTACCAAAACTCGTCAGGCTGCCCTTTCACGGCGGGATGGTCCTTGGCCGCGGGATCGACCAGAACCTTCGCTTTCATGAATTCCGAATCGCTATCGAAGTCGCAGCCGGCCAACTCCGAGAGCCACTTCCACTCTTGTTGTCGAACCAGGGCGGCGTGCAAGGCGACGATACCGCCACCCTGCTGGAACCACGCTTCCACGGCTTGGCGCTGTTTCTCCGGAATCACTTCATGCAGCGCGTTGGAGTTATTCAGTATCAGGACTTCGTATTTATTGAGCGACTCGGGCTGCAAGTCTTTCCAGTGTTCCGTAACGTCGACCTGAATGGCATGCTTATCACCCTGCAACACCAACCAACGATTGATCGCCGGGATCTCGGGATGACGGTAGTCGGCTGTATCAGAAAAGACGAGCGCTCGTAGCACATCGACTTTTTCCGTTGGGCCTTCGCCTTCAGGTTCGTGCGCCTGCAGCCAGCAACAGGTGGATAACAAACAGACTAGAATCAGAAAGTACTTCATGGCGGATAACTCTTCGAGTGAAATCAAGCGAACCGTTCACGTTGCCCGGCCCTACCACATCAGATAACTTCGGGCAATTCAAAACCTTGCCGCCGCGGGCGACTGACCCAATAGTTTGCCTCCTGATCGTCCTGAAATTGCTCCTTCGTCGGATCCCACTGCAACCGACGATTGACGAAGCGGGTGATATTCGCCATATGACAAACACTAACGGAACGGTGGGCTGCCTCGATGTCGGAATTGGGAGTCTCCCGGCTGCGAATACAATCCAACCAGTTTTGTAGATGCCAGCGGGCCTGCCAGAGTGCCAGCTTGTCGCTCCACTTCCGCTCCTCTTCGCTTACATCAATCTTCTTGCGAAGCTCAATCGCAATCTCCTTCGGATTGGAGGCAAACTTGTTGCGATTGATTTCGATCTTGCCCTTCTCGCCGATGATAATTCCGCCGCCCCACGGTCCAGTATCGGGCTGCATGAACTTCAGGACCACTCCATTGGCGTAACGCATGGCGATCTGACCATTGAAGTTCCCGTCACGATACGACTTCTCTTCCATTGGCCACATCTCCACCGGCCCGGTGTCGTCCGTTCCCAAGGCCCACTGCATCTGATCAACTCCGTGGGCTCCCCAGTTTGTCATTTGGCCACCCATCGTATCTCGCCATGACCCTCGCCAACTCTCATGATAAGGCCGCCACGCCGCACGATTCAGCCAGGTGTCCCAATCCAATCCTGCCGGCACCGGCTGTTGCGAAAAATGGGAGAATCCTTCTCGAGGTAGCGCCGCGGGACCGGGGTAATTCACGCAGCGAACTTCGCGAATGCGCCCCAGCCCACCGTTGCGAACAAACTCGCACGCCACGCGGTTCATCTCCATCGATCTCTGCTGGGTACCAACTTGAAAAACGCGGTTGTATTTGCGAACAGCTTGAACCAAGACACGCCCCTCGTGAATGTCGAGCGTAAGCGGCTTTTCAGCGTACACATCTTTGCCAGCCTGACAGGCATGAAGGCAGGGTAGTACCCGCTGAAAGGCCTGGGTGGCCACGATCACCGCGTCAATATCGGGACGATCGAGCATCTCTCGATAGTCCTGGTAGATCGGCCAGGAGGCCTTCTTCTGTTCTCGGTACTTCTCGGCACGAGAGAGATCGCATTCGGACAAAGCCACAATCCGACCCGCCTCCGGCAGTTGGTCCATCAACAGCGTCGAACGAAACCCGACTCCGATAACGCCTACGTTGACCCGATCATTCGCACCCGGCTTCTTGTCTCCGCCAAGCACGGTGTTGGGAATGAACATGGGGGCTACCAGCCCCGCGGCGACACCGGCGACCGCCTGGCGTCGTGTGAGTTTGTGTGGATGCGATTCTGTTTCCGACATGAACTTCTCCGGCCTCTATTCGAGTACTGGCAAGGGTGCGTGCGGTAGCCATTATACCTATAGCCTGCGGCGACGCACCTCACCCGCGGCTCCCGCCAGCCCCATGATTCGCCCGAGAAGTCAACGGGGTCAACGGGTCGACTCTACTCTCGATCCGCATCCCGATTCGAAGGATCGCGGAAGAGCATATTGATCTTCCGCAATTCTTCGGCATCGACCTTTACGACTTGTCGGTCAAACGTAATGAACCCGTTGATTTCGTGATAGAAATCGGTCAGCTCCGTATAGATGATCGCGCAGAGATGTTGTTCATCTCTCATCTTGCAGGCTTGCACGACCAGGTTCTTGTACATCGCCAACAGTTCCTCCGGCGTCTGGGCGTCCGGTCCGTAACCGCGATACTTCTCATGCTTCTCGGTGTTTTCCTTCACGAGCAGAGCGATTCCGCCAAACTCACCAAAGGTCGCCGGCAGATGCACATCGTAATCGTAGAAATGAAGGAAGCGCTCGTAACAGTGTTCGTCGAAGTAGTCCGCGTTGTAACGCCTGCGTCCCTGTTCGTTGGCCCAAATGTGGCTGGTCGTATTAATCAACCGGGAAGTGTCGAGCTTCTTCGCCCGAATCGTCATGTCGCGAGGTTCAAACTGTCCCCAGGTCTCGTTAAATATCACCCAGCTGATAATGCAGGGGTGGTTGTAGTATTGCTCAATCATCGCCTGCATGTCGTCGCGGGCAAACTGTTTGTCTTCCTCCGTCTTTTGAACCCTTTCGTTGAAGTACATTTGGCAGGGAAGATCTTGCCAGACGAGCATGCCGATCTTGTCGCACCAGTAGTACCATCGGCTCGCCTCGATCTTCACATGCTTGCGGAGCACGTTGAAGCCAAGCTCCTTGGCCATTTCAACTTCCCACTTGAGACACTTGTCGGAAGAAGGGGTATAAAAACTGTCGGGCCAGGTGCCTTGATCGAGTAAGCCTGCCTGGTAATAGACCTTGTTGTTCAAGAAAATCCGCGGCACACCATCCACCTCGCCCGTCGAGATTTTCCGCATGCCAAAGTAGCTCTCCACGCGGTCGATGACCTCCTCGCCACGCTTCAACTCGAGCCTGAGATCGTAGAGGAATGGATTCTCCGGGCTCCACAATTTGGCGTCTGGCACATCGAGCATGATCGGCTCTTCCGGACGTCCCTGGACACTGGCGACTTGCCTGCCGTCGTCAAACGCGGTGGCAACCAGGCTGAGGTTGTCGGCCGCTCGATTGGTCTCCACTTCGATCTCCAGCCGTCCGGCATCGATATCGGGGGTCTGCTGGAAAGAGCGAATGAAGTCGGTCGGAACGGGTTCCATCCACACGGTCTGCCAAATGCCGGAGACGTGATCCGGCTTTCCGCGAGGTATCCGGGGATCGGTGTCATCGAAGTGGATTAGTATCTCCTGGGGTTTATCCGCGCTCGACTCTGGCAGTTCGAAAGAAATTCTCTTGAACGAGCCGGTGTTCTTCCCCAGTTCCTGGGAATTCAAGTACACCGTCGAGATACCACCGACCGCCTCAAAGTGCAGCAGTACCTTCTTCCCTTTCCAGGCCTCGGGAATCTCAACGGTCTTGCGATACCATCCCCGCGTCCATTCCTTTTCCAGGCAACTGGTGACTGCCTGCGTGGCGGAAGGAACAAGCGCTTTCTCAGTGAATTCCCGAGGCAGTTCCGGTGGCTGGGGGCCTTCTCCCAAGAACTCCCATTCTCCATTGAGATTCAGCCACTCTTGGCGCACGAATTGTGGGCGAGGGTACTCCGTGAAGGGGGTCTTTAGCGACAGTTCCTCCACCCAGCGAGATGTCAGCTTCGGAGTGCGTTTCCAGGCCAGACTGTGTTTTGGCCGCCGCTCAGTAGTCTCACGAGCCGATCCGTCGGGCTGCCGCTTGCCCTCAGAGGGCCCTTTCTGGTCAGAAAGTTCGCCGAGAACTTGTGTCGAGACAACAACGGTCACTAGGAGAAACAACGCGGACAGTCTTGTTGCAAAACTCACGGCAAATCCCTTGGTTTCAGTTCTAAAGATCGAAGCTTAGATGATACTCTATTCCTTCTCCGTGAGGCTGAGAAGTCGTGAGACTGAGAAGAACCGACTTCCCATGGTCCGATGAGAGAGATCGTAAACGACCGACGCTGACAAAGCCATCGGGAGATCGAAAGTGCTCTGGCCGATTCGCCTTGCGATCGTACCAGCAGCCCCGTTCAGAGGACTTTATCGAGTGTTTCTCGGAATGGGGTGCCAACCACGGCATCTACACGATGCGACGGGATACCCGCTGGCTGGACAGCAACTCAATAAGGTCGTTGTCGGATTCATCATCCCAAGGGCTCTCTTCGTCCTCCGATTCAAGCTGGCTGAAGTGCCAGTCGCGAGCCTGGAACTCTCCGTTCACGCGGTTAGCACGACCGACCAGAATAGAGTCTCGGGACGAGTCGACAACGCGGTTGACGGGTAGCGAAACGCCTGTATTCGCGGAAGACGCCAGCTCAATTTCACTACGACCTTCACTACGGAAGTCATCACATAGCTTGTCCACAATCCCCAGCGAGGCGACATAGTAGTCGAGATCCGACCTGCCCCCCTGAAACGAGTCCGTTCCATGTCCGATAATCGGTCATGGTTTCCCTTGCCCCCAACCTTGATCCAGTTGGGACGCTAGTTTCTTAGGTTTTGGCCAGGCTAGCCTGGCCAAGAAAGTCTTTCGCGAACTCGCTCGGCGTCCGGTTGCCCCGGCCGAATTCGCGGACCTGTGTGCGGCTACGAGCATCGCTACGCTCAGCTCTCCGCAGCACACAGGAATTATCCAACCCCAACCTTCATAACGGGTGGTGCAGAAATTTGAAGCTGGTCAGGGGGCGTCAGGACGTCAATTGTGAAGTAACGGGTTGCACCACAGCTTGTCAGTGTTGTATTTCCGCTTCCGGAAACACTTCTGTTAGCCTTTGAATACCGACCGGAGATACCTTGGTGTTCTTGATCTCTAAGAGTTGAAGATGCGGCAATGCTTCCAAATAAGCTAGCCCCGCATCAGAAATGCCTGTGTTGTTCAATCTGACATAATCAAGATTGTTCAACTTTTCCAAGTGCACCAGAGACGCGTCACGTATCTTTGTACCGCTCAAGTCGAGAAACCTCAGTTTCTTGAGTCGCTGAAAATATATGAGGCCTGTTCCATCGAGAGACGTCCCGTCAAGTGAAATCGCCGTTACGTTGGCGAGGTATTGAAGATGCAACAATCCTTGGTCGGTTACGCTTGTGTTGCTCAGAATCAAGGTGTCGAGATCGGCAAGGCGGCCTAGGTCTAATTCCTCAAGTAGGCCATCTGTGATCTCCGTTCCCGTCAATCCCACAGTGCACTCGGTATAAGAACCATGATTCGATACACCAACCGAACCGCCGAGCACTTCGATTTCTTCAATTGTGCTACCCCGATTTAAGACGGCTCGAAGACGCTGGCCCGCGATTCCCATCAACACGGCCGCGACGATGGCACCAGTGATTAATGCCTTGAGGCTGAATTGTAGTCGATCAGGTTGCTCATTGAGACTGGGAATGGATCCCGAGTTTTCTCTAGTGATCTTGGAAGCAGGCGAAAGGCGGTACCCAAAACTGCGGACGAGGAAGAGTGACAAGAATATTACTCCCGCCATGATGGCTCCCAGGAACATGCAACCACCGACTGCTCCTCCACCTGGATAGTCGAAAAAAGTTGCGTACGCCCCAAGAAGCCACAACACAGCCGTCGCCACCATTGCGACGCATAGGCGCGGAAATGAAAGCCGCGGAGCGAGCAACGCCCACACAGCGGCTACCGCTGTTGCGGCCTGGCACAAGCTGAGCGTGAGTATGACAAACAACACAGCAATCGGTCCACCGACTTCGGGCATGCTGAACCAATGACTGGATAGGCCACACAATCCGATCGCGAAGAATAACGCGACGAACGCTAAGACGTGGCGACTGACAAGTGCTGATCGGTGCTCTTCAAGAGAGTCTGAGTACGGCTCGGCGAGTCGCCGGAGTTGGGATCGATGGAATCCAGCCAGACGCAAGACGAGTACGGTAGCGATTACAGGCAGAACTGTCGAAAACAACAAGAATTGTCCATTGAAAAGAATGTCTGCGAATCCGTTCCAATCCAACGTCTCCCATGAAAGTAGAGACTGCAGGATCAACCCATAGAAGATACTTGCCCCAATGCCCAGAACGCGACAGGCACAGCTCGCATTTCCCATAGAAATCCAGACTCCCAGCAAGGCAGCCTGAGAGTAGATAACCGCTTCAGGAAGGAATAACGGCGAGAAAAACAATCTCCAGGCATCCCATGCTCGGAAGTCAACGCACGCAGCCACGAACCCTAGCACAAGATGGGCGACGACAAGCCAACGAATGCGATTGTCTTGATGGTACATTGGTGCTGGTCCGGAGAGCGCTTCCAGAGGTCGTTACGATTCAATGCGAATGGATGACTTGCATCGGAGGATCGTCAATCTTATATCGCCACAACCTCGAGACCGAACACGCCCGTCTAGCCGCCAGGCCTACTGCCCCTGACCTGCCCCCGCGGGTGATACCCGGGGGTTATGTTAACTTATTCTTCGATGGTTGCGTTGTCTGTTTGCGGAGCGTAGCGGAGCAAGCAGCCAATGGCAGCGTTGCCTCGGCGATCTCCAGCTTCTAAAAAACTGCCGTCAGGTCCTGACCGGCGCTGAGCATCGCATCCGCATCGCGGAGCTTCCGCACAATCTGTTCCGGACTGTGGCGTCTTCGTGGCTTTCTTGTCATCAAAACGTCTCCTTGCCAAAAAGGGCTCTGAAACCTTCATATCCGATGGACCAGGTTTTCAACAGCAGGCCATCGGCGGGAAGCGTACGCTCCGGGCACCCGCTATCAATGCCCTCAATACGGGCCAGCAGATTCCAAGTGATGAAGAATCAGAGGACTAGCCGCTTTCTGCAGCATTCACATTGATCGACACTGGGGATTGAGAATCCGATCATGGGGCCGTCTAGAAAGGCTAGTGAGGCCGCTCAGCTCGAAAACTCGACTTGCCTTATGCACAAACTTCGTCAAGATTAGAAGAGAATATCGGACACCCTGAGCGTCTTGCCCGGGAAATCCAACGGTTGTTCGGAACTTATTGATTGATGACCCTGGATGACTCTAGACGAGACAAGTCATGCCGAATATCAATCGATTTACCCCGAGAACCCTGGTCGGCACGATCCTAATTGCGGGCTTTCTAGCCTTCGCAGCTGTCGTCATTCTTACGCATGCCAATTCTAGTGAGGCTGACGCCATCAAGACTGGCCGAGAGCTGGACGTGGCCATTTTTGGTCGGGGCTATTTCAGTGTTCGGCAGTTTCAGAGTGGGAAGACTGGCTATACGCGGCAAGGTCAGTTCTCCATTAACGCGAACGGATACTTGACGGTTGGGAGTACCCGAGATAACTGGCTGCTAGACCCGGCGATTGGTATACCGTCGGACTATGTCGCCATCAACATTACTCCCACGGGTACCGTCTCCATCCAGAGTGGAATGAGTGTTGCCCATGCTGGCGAGATTCAGTTGACCGGATTTCAAAACGAGGGAGGGCTTCGAGAACTCGCACCGGGAATTTACGAAGCGACTGACGAAGCAGGTATACCCATACTCACGTTGCCAGGCACGGGTGGCGTCGGTTTTCTGCAACAAGAGTGGCTTCTTCGAGAGGATGACGGAGAGCGATGGGACTGGCCATTCGCGATCTTAATCGTGTTGCTATTGATCGTGACCTGGATTTTGATCCAAGTGCGGTTCCTGCGTCGTCAATTTGATGACTTGAAGAAAGAAGACTAGTTTCACGACCAGCGTGCGTTCGATTATGTGAACAATGGGACAATCACGAACGAGAATGCAAACATCTCCTTCTCGCCTATGTTGGCGAATTCAATATCGGCTTAGTACCTTGCTGGTCGTCGTCGCGATCTTCGCGATTACGTTTGCAGTAGTTGCTCGATGGCTCTATGGGATACGCCAAGAAGAAGCCGTTGCCGACTTCGTTGAACAGGCAGGAGGACAAGTCACATACAGACATGAGCTTACTAGTTCACCACAAACCGTCGATCGTATTCGCGCACCAGGTCCTCGCTGGATGCGCAAGATTTTCGGGAGTCATTGTCTCGCCAATATTGTTCACGTTGATCTTTTTGGGAGCCCGAAGTCGGAACTTACTCTCGACAGACTACGCCAACTAGGCAGGCTCTCGGGTTTGCAACAACTCTGCTTTGACAACTCAGAAATCACGGATGAAAGCCTCGAACACCTTTCCTCATCGGGAAGAATGGAAGTACTGACTCTTGCTAATACAAAGGTGACCGACATAGGCCTCGCGCACATTGCGACCTTGAAAACGCTTCGGTCACTAGATCTGGCGGGAACAGACATCACGGACGCGGGCCTACCGCACCTGCAGAGTCTCATCTGTCTGGAAGAGTTGTTTCTCGACAGAACCAACACGTCGAGCATCGCTGTGGGTCAACTGCAGTCCGCACTGCCCAATGCACGACTCTGGTGGCGAAAGAGCGTAGGGCGCATTTCGCAGACCGTGTCCGTTCCGCGAACATCATGGCCACGGTAGGCCATGCCACATCTACCAATTGTGTCCGTTCCGCGAACCTTTCAATTGCTGCAACAGCCCAGGATTTACGGACACCGGAGGAGTCAGCGTAATAATGACTCTAAAGGAGGTTTTCAATGGATCCGACCAATAATATCCTGTCCCGCCCAAGGCTACAGTTTCGGCTGCGAA
>Ga0180437_10002310_pt1 | contig 30768 bp, 28 predicted proteins | sample SS_ome_4_FD_132410 | JGI IMG/M metagenome (GOLD analysis project Ga0180437, IMG submission 132410) | Hypersaline lake sediment archaeal communities from the Salton Sea, California, USA - SS_3_D_1 metaG | ecosystem: Environmental > Aquatic > Non-marine Saline and Alkaline > Hypersaline >...
CATACTTGCTCACCTCCACCGAACGGGCATCGTAGCAGGTCTGCACCTCCGCCACCTTGTCCGGCACCTCCATCCACAGGTCGATCAGCGCCAGCTTGCCGTCCCGCCCGATCGTGTACACATAGCGCCCGGTCGCCGACATCCGCGAGATGTGCACCGCATAGCCCGTGTCCACCTTGTTAACCACCTCGTAGGTGTCCCCGTCGATTATCGCCACCTGCCCGGCGTCCCGCAGCGTCACCGCAAAAAAGTTCTGCCAGTCCCGCTCGTGCTCCGGTTCCGCCGGGCGGTCTCCCGGCTCCACAAACACCTGCCAGGTCTCCAGCATCTGCTCCAAAGACATCTCCGGCGGCTGGGGCGGCTCGTTCTGCACGAACTTCGCCATCAGTTCGGCCTGCTCTTCCGTCAGCACCCCCTGCTTGCCCCAGTCCGGCATGCCGCGCGGCGTCCCGTTGAAGATGATCGCCGAAAGCGCCACCGTGCCCTTCTCCCGGGTCAGGTCCGGCGTCAGGGCAGGTCCGGTCGCCCCCTTGCGCAGCACCCCGTGGCAGCCGGCGCAGCGGTCAAAGAAGATCTCCGTCGCCTGCTCCCATTCCGCCTCGCTCAGCGCAGGCCCATCGCCTGCCGCGGCAACCGTCCCGGTGGTTGAATCAACCGGAGAGGCGGCCGCCTCTTCAGCCAGCCCGGATGCGCTTTCGGGCAACCCGGCCAGGAACTCAGCAATCGTCATGAGCTCTTCCGCACTGAGCACTTCCTGCAGGTTTGCCGGCATCAAACCAGCCTGACAGTGGCCGGTTGGACAATCGGTTGGAACAAAGGCTTCCGGGTTTACCAGCGATTCATAGATAAATTCTTCCACCCCAGTCGCCTCTCCGCTATATTCGCCGTTTTTCAGGTACCCTTCCGCGACCGCCTTTATTTCGGTCAGGTCAGGCCCGACTGTGCCGGTTGCACCGGGGAGGCCCGGTATCACATGGCAGCCGCCGCACCCGCCTTTTTGTAAGGAAGCGCTCAGGTTACTCTCCTGACTGATCTCGGGGGCGAACGCCTCCCAGGCGCGTATGTAAGCGACCAGATCGCGGATATCCTCATCGGTTAATGGTCCGCCGTATTCAACACCCCAGGCTGGCATTTGTGTGCCCGGTATGCCAGACCGGATAACGGAATAAAATACATTATCCAGTGTGTTTTGAAGCAGGGTTCTGTTATTCAGGGCGACTCCCAGTCCCCCTTCTCCCTGCTGGCCATGACAGTTGGCGCACTGCTCCTGGTAGGTCTGGTAACCATAGCGTATGCGCTGTACCGATAGATCCTGTGAAGAGCGGCCCAAACGGTTAGTTTCTTGAATTGAATAAATGGCGATAATTACAAAGATCAACACACTAAAAACCAGACCAATTATTATGTAACTTTGATAATTCGGCTCGTTTTTATTCATGTTCGCCGCCTATACTTCCGTAAGGTGAGAAGGGTCATGGTAGACACGGTCAATCGGTTGGGAAGTGTCCACCCAAAGGCTTTCGCCATCCACCTGAACCGGGAAAAAATCCATTGCGCGCGGGGATGGGCCGCTCAGTACTTCACCATACTGGTTGAATATCGATCCATGGCAGGGACAATGGAATACCCCCTGCTCCTCATCCCAGGGTACTGCACAGCCGAGGTGGGGGCATTTCTGCCACAGGGCAATCACGCCATCCGGCGTGCGAGATATGTAAAATTGTCCGGATGAGATCCTTTTTACGCTGTTGACCGCGAACTCTTCCAGCTGTCCGGCAAAAACCAGGCCTCCAAATCCCTTCGTCGCGGCCGGTTTGATAAACCTGAGCATAACAACCAGCGCCTGAGCGAAAATCAGGGTCAAAGATCCCGCCCAGGCAATACCCAGAAAATTACGTCGCGAGAGAGGCGATTTGGCCTGTTTGTCGTTCATAAAAAACTCCTCACTGCTATAAATTATGCCAGGGTCTGTAATCGCCCGGCATATTCCAGGGCCAGTACAGTTCAAAGCCCGGGCCGCGGAAAAAGAAACCTGCCAGCGTGAAGACCAGCGCGCTGGTGAAAAGCACCGTGAATATCACCATCACAATCTCGCGGTTGTCCGGTTTGTAGCGAAGCAGCACCAGCACCGGCAGCAGGTTAAAAACCAGAAGAAAAAGGAATGGAAAAACGACAGTCAGGACCGTATCATGCAGAACGCCCCGCAGGATTTCCCGCAGGGGAAATTGAGAATCGAGGAAAATATATAACGACATCACAACCACAACGTACAGGGCGGTATAGCCGGTGATTCTTCTTCCGCGCTGGGATGTAAACCAGATGCCGGCTTTATCGGGTGAATTGTCCAGGTAAGGCAGAATTAGCACAAAAACCAGCATGGTGGTGGGCAGCAGGACCGCCATAACTGTGGGATGGCCGTGCTCGAGCATCTCCTGCAGACCCATAAAGTACCAGGGGGCTTTGGCCGGATCGGTTGTTATGTTCGGATTGGCGATTTCCTCCAGCGGGGCATCCAGGCCCAGCGACACCACCAGCAGGACCAGCAGGACCCCCAGTGTCAATAATAATTCCAGGACCGCGATAATTGGAAATGAAAAGATTGTGTCATCCGGCCCACGCTCAACCATTGTTGCCGGGGCTTTGACAAGCTCAACCAGGGAATAAGTCTTTACCTGGCGGTCTTCCGGGCTGAAGCTTTCATGCTCCTTCTGGACTTTATCATTCATCCTTAATATCCTCACTGAAGTCTGGGGCGTCCTGGGCAGCCAAACCGCCGTCCTTTCTCACCCGCCAGAGGTGGATCGAAACCAGCAGCGTTATCGCCAGCGGGATTACTATGACATGCAGGGCATAAAAACGGGTCAGTGCTTCCTGGCCGACCTCCGGTCCGCCAAGCATCATGGACTTGACAAGTCTCCCGAAAACTGGTTCGTAGCCTGCCACGCTGGTGCCAACCGTTATCGCCCAGAAGGAGAGCTGGTCCCAGGGCAGGAGATAACCGGTAAAACTGGCGCCCAATGTTAAAACCAGCAGGAAGACGCCCACCACCCAGTTAAACTCCCGGGGAGGTTTATATGCGCCGGTGTAAAATACGCGTACCATGTGCAGCACCACCATAATCACCATTAGATGGGCTCCCCAGCGGTGCATGTTGCGGATTAACTGTCCATACGGCACAACTGTCTCCAGGATCAGCATATAGCTGTACGCCCGCTCAACAGTTGGCGTGTAGTAAAACATGAGCAGTATTCCGGTTAAACTCAGGATAACAAACACAATTAACGATATCACTCCCAGGCCAAGCGAATATGTGTATCGCAAACTCTTCCGGCTGACCTTAACGGGATGCAGGTGAAAGAAAATGTTGGATGTCATCACCAGCGAACGGTCGAGCGGGTTATCCGGCCAGCCGTGCCTGAAAAAGGAGCGCCAGAGGCGCGATTGGGTTATGGAATCAGATATTTTACTCATCGGGTTCTCCTAATGAGAGTGTTTCCCGGAAACGAAACGCCTCCATCGTGATCGCGCCGGTAGGGCAGCGGTCGGCGCACAGGGCGCAGCGGGTGCAGGCTTCATCGTCCTTCAGCATTGCGGCAGCCGGGTAGGGGTTCGATTCTGAAACAGTTGAAAGCGGGCCGCCGAGATAAGTTTTCACAACGCGGTTAAATACATCGTCGCCTTCAAGTCCGTCCAGGGGTACGATTTTTAAGCAGTCCCACGGGCAGACATCAACGCAGGCATTGCACAGGATGCATTTCTCGCCGTCGAAAATTGTATTTACGCTGCACTCCAGGCAGCGGCTGCCCTGCATACTGGCTTCCTTTTCCGAATAGCCAACTTCAACGACCGCGATACCTGTACGCCTGTCCAGAGGCAGGGAAGGCACTCTGCGGCGTTCAAGCTTTATCCAATTCTCGAACATGATATGGTTGGGCAGCCCCGTCCATTCAGTTTCCGTATCCACTTTCAGCCGCTTTCCCTGGATATACTCCTCGATCCCCAGGGCAGCCTTGTGCCCGTGTTTTACTGCATCGATGATAAGCAGGGGTCCGTATGCCACATCCCCGCCGGCAAAAACGCCGGGGGCGCTTGTTTGGCCGGTCTCCCAGTTGATCTCTACAAGGCCGCGCCGCGAGAGGGCGATGTCTTCAGCGCCTCCCAGGGCTCCCAGGTCAGCCTGCTGCCCTATTGCCAGGATTAAAGTATCGCATTCCCAAACCTCTTCTGTACCGGGTTTGAACCTGGGATCGAATCGTCCCTGCTCATCAAAAACAGACTCGACTGAGATCACTTCCAGACCTGCAACCGCCCCGTTTTTAGCAATAATACGGTTCGGGCCGGTGCGTGGGAAGATCTGGATGCCTTCCTCGAGGGCGTCTTCAACTTCGATTTCAGATGCCGGTAGTTCTTCCCAGTCCTCCAGGGCGATCATGGTCACATCCGCGACTCCCAGGCGGATTGCGGTGCGGGCTACATCCAGGGCTGTGCTTACTGTTTCGGATTCTTCCCCGGCGCGGGCGCTCGTGTTTTCCAGCTCAGCCTGCTGTTCGGCGGTTTTCTGGCCGACCCGCAGGGCTGTCCGGGCTGCGTCCATGGCGACATCCCCTCCGCCGACAACCAGCACTTTCCTGCCCAGGTTAACTTTATAGCCCAGGTTGTAATTTAGCAGCAGGTCAACCGCAGTGATCACGCCGTCCAGGTCCGCCCCCTCAATATTCAGCATGCGTCCCTTCATCAACCCAATCCCCAGGAAGACCGCATCGTAATCCCGGCGAAGTTCAGCCAGGGTTATCTTTTCGCCAACTGGGGTGTTGTAGCGTATCTCAACCCCCAGGTCCAGAATGGACTGGATTTCCCTGTCCATTGCTTCCTGGTCAATCCGGTAGACCGGGACGCCGTAGCGGATCATGCCGCCGCTTTTTGGGCCGCCTTCAAATATGGTTACTTTATGGCCCAGTACAGCCAGATCATGGGCGACTGTCAAGCCCGATGGACCTGAACCAACCACCGCCACACTGCCAGACCGCCTGTCCGGTTGACCGGCAAGGCGCTTGAGCTGCTCGAGCGACCAGCGCACCTGAGAGTAATCTGTGGGCGCTCCTTCACCCGGGTATAACCTGGTGGGGGCATGTTCCATCCTCGGGTCCGGAGAAAAAATCCATTTGAGCGGCTCTCGCTCGATTCCTCCGGCTGTCAGGGTATCCTTGTCTGCTAAAAGCCCGGCTTCCGGGCCAAACCTTTCAGTAAGAACCCGCTTGATCGAGCGGATGGAAACCGGCTTATCGCCCGGGGCAATATCTCCCCGCCGGCAGGCAATTTCACAGGGCGCTCCGCAGATCCGCCCGCAGATTGTCGAAAGCGGGTTTGGGTCATGGGCGATCTTATGGCCCAGTTCAAGCTCCCCCCGGGCTGCCGCGGTGACATAGGCGCGTGCATCCGTGAAAACCGGGCAGGCAGCCTGGCACTTGACCATCGCCCGCCAGTCCTCGATTGTGGGCACTTTTACATGGTATTTATTTGTTGGCATTTTTATTATTTAAAACATTAAATAATTTTTGAACCGGCGAATAAATTTTTTACAGGGGGCAATCCACGGTATAGTTATAAATTGACTGGCTCTTGATAAATAATAGCCCAAATATTTATTTCTGTCTTTGCGCTAGCGCAAAAAGGGAGAAATGAACCTGCAAATATTTATTTGCGCTTTTTCCCAGGGTATAAAAACCCGAGGAACCCTCATTTTCTTAAAATTTTCTTGATGATGCTGGATATGGGAAATTGAGGAGAATAAAATAATGCCAGCCAGGTTTTCTTATTTAATTAACTTTTAGGAAAGATCGACCACTGCTGAGATATTCATCGCCATTCCCTCGTTCCAATTCGCTGTGAAGGTCGCTACATCAAGGTGATCTCGTAAAGCAGAGATATGTTGCTCATAAGCAGGTTGGTCAACCAGATCGATAGCCGAGGCCATAGGCGCTCGAATAGCATGTGCGGCTCCGAATAGTTTAACCGACCGTTGAAAATCTCCCAGATTCCTTGGAGGAGTTTTCTTATTTCCCAGAGTCAAACTGATTTCCGCAAATTTCTCAAGGCACCAGGCAATCCCACCTTTATCGCCTATTTCAAACCGCAGTTTAAGACTTTCCGATAATAAACTTGCAGCCTGTTCCAGGTCACCCTGGCGGAGAGCGATCCAGCCAAAATTAGCGAGTGAAATGGCGATACCCCACATTTCATCAATTTCACGGCGCAGTTTAAGGCTCTCATGTTCAAATTTTTTGGCACGCTCGAAATCACCCTGCCTGATCGCCACCTCTGACAGACCTGAGAGAGCTATGGCAGTGCTACTACCTTCTCCCAGTTTATTCAACAGTGGCAGCGCTTTTTCAAAGTATTCAGCCGCTCGCTTATAATCACCTGGGCGGACAGCGCACTGTCCGAGCTGCCAGTATGCTCTTGCTATTCCGCGTTCATCGTTCAAATCACACATAATATCCAGGGCTTCATACATCAAAGAGGCTGCCTTTTCATAATTGCCCAGTTCCGATTCCATATCTCCAAGTGTGATGAGGGCATCCGCCAGCCCCCTTCTTCCAGAAGGGCCAATTTCCCTGTAGATCGAAAGGCTTTCTTTAAGCAAAGCCAGGGTAGCATTGTAATCGCTCTGCATATATGCCAGGTGACCGGCTGCATGCAGGGCTTTTGCACGTGCGCCAGTTCTTTTTTCAGCCTCCGGTCTTGTGAGGGCGGCGGATAAATATTTACGCCCTTCATCGAAATAGCAGCGAACAGCCCAGAATCTCTCCAGCGCTCCAACGAGAAGCAGTCCGGATTCAGCCTTTCCTCCAGAAATCTGGCCCCAATCCAGGGCTGCCCGCAGGTTGTTGTGTTCAACCTCCAATTTATTTATCCATTTTATTTGTTCCCCTCCCTGGATTTTTAGTTCAGCCACTTCCGCGAATTTAAGAAAGAATTCCAGATGTTTATCCCGGATTTGTTCATTTTCGGCTGCCTGCCTCAACTTCTGATCTCCATACTGCCTTAAAAGTTTATGGATAAAATATCTTCCATTGAAGTCCGGTTTAATAAACGATTTAGCTGCCAGGTTGATAAGATCCTGAAGCGCTGCGCCGCAGATCTTTTCTGCCGCTCTGCGGGTAAATCCTCCCCTGAACACCGACAGCCGTTGAAACACCACCCGTTCACTGCCAGATAACTTTTGCCAGGACGATTCAAACACCGAGTGAATACTGCGCTGGCGTTCAGGTATGTCGTGTAAATGGGTTGACAAAAAATCCAGGTTTGTTTTAATTTCCGCCGCAATTTCCTCTGGTGTTAGCAGTTCCGCCCACGCGGCTGCCATTTCTATCCCTAATGGCAGCCCGCCGACAAGCTGGCATATTTCAACAATATCCCTTGCGTTGTCCGAGTTCAGGTCAAATCCAGGGCGGGCGCGCTGGGCGCATTTAACAAATAGTTGAATCGCATCATGATCCCGAAATACATCCAGATTATCCTGGTGATTTGTCTCAGGAATTTGCATAGCGCCCAGCGTAAAAAGGGTTTCACCCTGCAGGTTAAGCCTTTCGCGTGAAGTTGTCAAAATCTTTACCGCTTCAGCAGATTGCAGAATTTCTGATATTAATTGTAGCCCCCCGGAAAACTGTTCCAGGTTATCCAGGACAAGCATGATTCGTTTGTTTTGTAAGAACTCAAGCAGTTGTTGTTTCAGGTATGACTCACCCTGCTCTTCTGACTGACCCCGTGATTGAAAATTAAAATTGACGGCTTTTGCAATAGAAATAACAACCATATCGGGAATTTCAACCGCTGCCAAATCGACAAAATACACACCATTTTTGTACGCATCGTTGAGAGCTCGTGCAGCCTCAATCGCCAGGCGGGTCTTGCCAATACCTCCCAGACCAAAAATGTTTACAAGCCTGCTCGTTGGGTCATTTAAAAGCCCGGATAGCTCCTTGAGCTCCTTTTTGCGGCCAATAAATGGGGTTATATTAGCTGGGAGGTTGTTCTCTGGAGAGTTTCCTGCTGTTTGTTCCGATTCGCGTTCAGCCTCAAATAAACCCGCTTTCCTTGCCTGATCGACAGCCTTAGTGCGGTTGTGCACCCCCAATTTCTGGTAGATCTGCTTGTTGTACCACTTGACTGTCCCCTGACTCAGAACAAGATCATCAGCAATCTCACGATTGGACAATCCTCGAGAGAGACGCTTTAGGATCTGAAGTTCGCGTGCGGTTAGTGGTTCTATCATAAAATGAAGATCACTAAGATCTATTTTTTCAGGTGATGTATTCACTTTTTGTGCAAATAAATAACATAATACCCTTGATTATATCTTAATATGCCTAAATTTATCCAAATTCCCCACTTTCGATAGGTGACAACCCCACCACCTGCTTGATAAACTCAATTCATGGAACAAAAAGTGTTCATGGAACCTGAAGGAGGTCAAAGAAATGGATACCCTGTATTCTATTGAGGAAACGATGAAGCAGCGTAAAAAAGATATGACTAATGAAATTGAAGGTTACAGACTGATTAAAGAAGCCAAATCCACCCGGTCTCTAAAATCTGAACGGAATATATATGTTGTAAAAAATCTGTGGGCTGCATTTATATGCAAGTTATTTACTGCAATCAATTACAGGAAAACCGCCGGTACCCTTAATTCTCCAAACAGGATCAACCCCTGCTGAGTTTTATTTATGTGATTTTTTCAATACGGAGGCGGAAATGTATAACGAAGTTTCAGGCAGAGAATATGCCAGGTTCAAAATGAGGGAATCACGAGACCTGGCTGAGAATTCAAGACTCCTCATTCCAGGGCATGATCATAAGGCATTTAATTTAGGGCGAATATTAGTATCCATACCAAACGTCATGATTGAATTGATAGGCAATCTGAGATGTGCAATCTCCTACAGGATGGTTGTATTCACCGCCGGATCCAATTCCGAAAACAAACCTCGCTGAGCATCAAACAGAACAATCCAGAATATAAAAACTTCGATAGTGTCCTAATTTGACGGAAACTGGATTTCCGCTTCATTCCCCCCGATAATTCTTTAGAATAGAGGCTTTAACCGCATCTTGGGCTGATTTCACAGGTCCTTCGTGCAGAACTGCATAAAATCGCCGCTTTGCTGAATCCTCGACAGGCGATGACCACGCATAACAAATTTTAGCTGTGGGATAGCCTTTCAGATCAAACACAAATACATCCCGTCCCAAACCACTTCATCTTCAAATGTCTCTGTGACTGGAACTTTGTCGCGAAAATTAGCCTTGCAATCGTGGAGGCCTTCGATAGATTGCTTAAGCGATTCTACTGATACATCATTCACCTGCATTAATCCTGTTTGGATTTTCTGGATTGTTATACCAATATGGGCGTTTTGATAACTCTTTGTAAAACTTCTCCCTTTCCCAGAACTTCTCTATCACTTCTTCTTTTCTCGCAGCGTGAACAGCCCAACCATACCCATACGCAGCCCAACCGTTCACTATTTTGGATATTCTTGGCTGATTGTTACCATTCATTTCAATCTCCTTCATTCACAATTTTACCGCTAAAATTCTGTGTGAGCGCGTGTTGTGTGTAATTAAATTGGGTCTTGACAAGCCTAACACAATATAGTAAACTAAACACAAACATTAAGAATGGGTTTTTGAGATGACTAAACTTTCAAAGGACTATGCACCATATGCTTTTACCGGAAACGTGCTAGATATACTGCACAGACTTCGTGATGCGGGGTTGCCAGAAATCATTGACACCCAAGTTGTTATAAGAATTGGTGTGTCTCAGGGTAATTCTCATCGGACGGTGGCTGCCCTTCGGTTTTTAGGATTGATCGATGAAGATGGACAGCAAACAGAGGTGACGGAAAACCTAGCACGTGCTTCAACGGAAGATTATCCTTCTGTGCTTGCAGAAATACTTAGAAATGGATATTCAGGAATTTTTGAGGTTATCAATCCTAGTAATACCACTGAGGTGCAAATATTTGATGCTTTCAGGGGGTATAAACCCCAAAGTCAATGGAAGCGAATGGCGCAATTGTTTATTGGATTATGCCAAGAGGCAGGGTTATATGAGGGCGAACCAGCAACCACACAAAAAAGCTCGCCTACCTTTAAAAGAACCAAAAGCTCGATTAGATCATCGACCAATTCTGCCTACTGGTTTTCAGAATTTAAACACCTCTTGGATAAACTCCCAGATCAGAACGATCCTTCGTGGGATACTGATACAAAAAGGAGATGGCTGAAAGCACTTGAGTCTTTACTGGACTTTTTGATTGACTTGGAGGATTAAATAAAAAAAGGAGGGCAATCGTGAGCTGGTGCCACACTAGGGGTTTACACCCTAATACGCAGTTACCGCTGCGTGGGTTCAATTCCCTTGCCTCCGCCTTACTTCCCCTCTATTATACGCTCTAATGGGTGGGAGGTCAAGAATAGGAGCATAAAAATGGCAAACATCTTGAAACGTGATAAACAAGAAATGGCAATCAGGTGTCTCCTCGAAGGTAATTCTGTTAGATCAACCGAGCGTATGACCGGCGTTCACAGAGATACTATTATTCGGTTAACGGTTCGCGTTGGCATGGGTTCTAAAAAGCTTATGGATAATAAATTCCAAAACCTCAATCTACATAATATACAAATTGATGATATTTGGGGTTTTGTGGGCAAGAAACAACGCCACATCAAGAAGGAAGATGACCCCGATACAGTTGGTGATATGTGGACATTTGTTGCCTTAGATTCTGAAACTAAGCTAGTCCCCTCTTTTTTGGTGGGTAAGCGAACACAAGAAAATGCCGAATCATTTTTGTTAGACCTCGCCTCCCGATTAGATAGTCGTGTGCAATTATCCGCAGATAAACTTCCCGCTTATGTGAATGCGGTTTGGAAAGCGTTTGGGCCAGACGCTAATTTTGGACAAATCGTAAAATCTTACGAGGCTGAACCCATTGGCGCGGGTAGGTACAGTCCCCCTAAAGTTGTTTCAGTGGAAAAGACCAGAATTTGGGGAAAACCTAATCAAAATCTTATTTCAACTTCTCATGTTGAGAGGCAGAACTTAACAATGCGTATGGGTATTCGTAGACTAACCAGATTAACCAACGCTTTTTCTAAGAAAGTTGAAAACCTAGAGGCCGCAGTCGCCTTATGGTTTGCATACTATAAGTTTGTCCGCCCACACCGCACGCTGAACACTGTCCCCGCCGTCAAAGCGGGCATTATAAAGTGGCTGTGGAATATTGGTCAATTGCTAGATTATTCTCTAGCAAAATCTTAGCGGAAGAAAGGAGGTATATAGTTATGATGTATAGACGAAGAAAAGGCCACGATACTTGGCACTTCTGCCGCAACTGCTCGAATTGGCCAACATCCAATTATGACAGCCGCACAACAAAGCCTACTACTGGCGAATTGTGCAACGAATGTCGGAGCAAGCAGCGCGCTAAGAACTGCAAATAGCGTCGCCTAATCACTAACGTAAGAGGTCGCCTCGAAATCTATTGAAGTGTGGCCTCCTACAAAGTATAATACCTTAATATAGGGGGCGTAATCAACCCCCATTTTTTCAGCAAATTCATCAAAACAAGTTAGACATACAACTAAATTTTGTAAATAAATAGGTACAACTGAACACCAGACCTCATAGGGACCATGAAAGTCGAATTTATCCCTACGTCCACAAGCCTTACAGGTTTGACTTAAATCATTACTCATAATTCAAATTAGGACACTACCAAAACTTCCGGTAGTCTCCTGAAGGGCGGCTTTGGAAAGCCGCCAGCCATCTTAAAGATTGCTTCAGCCATTTATCATCTTCGCTGCCCAGCTCGAGATGACAGCCTACCAATCCGTCATTTCGACGGAGGCCGTTTTTCAGCCCTGCCACTCATCCAGGACAGCCTTTGCCCTTCTCAAATCGGCTGTCTCAAACCCCTCCGTGAAGCTGTCATAGATCTCTTTCAGGTATGCGCCGCTCTCTCTGGCGACCCCATCCTGCATCTCCAGCATGCACAACAGGGTCGCGGCCTGCAGGGTAAGAATCTTGCCGCCCATGTTTCCGGGATTAGCCAGAATCATTTTTATAATTTTTACGGCCTCGGTTCTGTTCTCAGGTGAAATAGCCTGCATCAGCTCAGCCTTGATCAGGAGCAGCTGGGCGAAATCACTCAGTTGGCGGGCTTCATTAACATCCTTCAGCATACCTTCGATCAATTCAAGCCCTTGTGATGGCTGACCTGCCTGGGCGAATGCCCCAGCCCGCATGCCTATCAGTTGTGGATAAAACACAGGTGGGGTTTTGAATTCCTGATATACGGCGAACCCCTTCTCAATCATTGCCAGACCCTCCCGGGGTGAGTCCAAAATCATCTGGGTTGCGCCATTCAGCATCGTTGCCAGGGATTCCCATATTTGATACTCCTGCTCCCGGGCTACCTCCAGCAGCAGCTTTGCCCTTTCCCGGGCGAGTTCCGTCTCCCCTCTCCACATGTGCAGACTGGCGGTATGAAAGAGGGCATATGCCATCGTAAATGGATGATTAAGAATTTCCGCAATTTCAATCGCTCGATTCGCCCGTTCAACAGCGCGATCCGGATAACCAAGCCAGTATAAAAAGAAAGCTGAGGTTGTATAGCACACAACGCCTGGATTATTTCCAAGCTGGAAGGGCTGAATGCTCTTCTGGCCACTTTCAAACAGGGAAATTCCCCTGTCCAACAGCTCCAGGCCATTCTTTAAATCACCAAGGAATCCTTTATTTGCCCCCAGGACCAGGTAACCATGTAACCGCAGATTGTCATCGTCTCTGCTCTCGGCCAGCTCGAGCAGTCTCTCGCCGATCCGGAAGCCTTTATCAAATTCAGCCCTGTACATATAATAGCTTGATAACCCCCGCAAAACGGGAAAAAGCTGCGGAATCTCGCCCTGTCCCTCGCTAAGCAGTAATGCCCGGGTATAGGCTTCTTCAACTTCAGGTGTTATGCCTTTAATCGCCATCAGAGCCCTGGCCAGACTGGTCTGCAGCATTATCTCCTGCCGGGCTTGCTCAGGTGAGGTAGGCGTCGAGGAGAGGATATCCAGCAAATCAGTGGTCAATCCAATGGTTTCCTGGAACCAGCCGCGCCGGTCATAAAACAGCCAGAGACCGTTTACCATTGTGTTAAGTTGGGCTAAATCCCTTTCGGCTGCCCAGTAGCGCCAGGCGATCTTGAGATTTTCAATGTCGACCGTCATCTCTTCCATCGCTGTTTCACGTTCATAACCAGCCATGCGCTGCCACTGCTGCTGGGTTAGGTCGGCAAAATAGGCTGCGTGCGCCCGGCTGGCGGCCACGTAGAGATCAGGATCTGCCTTCAGACAGTCGCTTGCGTATTCCCTGATTGTCTCAAGCATCCGCAGCCTTGGTTCTCCTTTACCTTCGTCAAACATTTGAATCAAGCTCTTATCAACCAGCGACACCAAACCTTCAACAACGTCCAGCTCGCTTCTGCTGAGAGGTTCGATTGCACTTACCAGCGCTTCTACTGCCTCAAAATTACAGCCCGAGAATACAGATACCAATTCAAATAATGTCTTCTCGTGATCTGACAATAATTCGTAGCTCCAATCAATTGTGTGGCGAAGTGTTTGCTGGCGCTCCGGCAAATCCCGGGCGCCTCTTCCAAGCAGTTTTAAGCGGTTATCCAGCTGCTGCTGAAGGGTTTGAGGGGAGAACATGCGAATGCGCGCTGCAGCTAGCTCGATCGCCAGCGGGAGCCCGTCCAATCGCAGGCACAGTTCAGCAATCGCTTCCGCATTCTCAAGGGTTATTTCGAAGTTTGGTCTCACTACCTGAGCGCGTTCGATAAACAATTGAACCGCCTCATATTTAACTAACTCCGGCAGCGTTGGTCGTCTGGTGTCTGAACCTGGCAATCCAAGCGGCGAGACAGGGTAAAGGTGTTCACCCCTCACACGCAGGGCTTCACGGCTTGTTGCCAGCAGTTTTAATTTCGGGCAAAAATTAAGCAATTCCGCTACAGGCTGGGCAGCCGATGTCACCTGTTCGAAGTTGTCCAGTAACAGCAGTATGGCTTTTTCCCGCAGCTGTTCCTTCAGGTGCTCCAGCATAGAACCATTACTCGATTCATACAACCCAATCGTCCTGGCGATACTTGCCAGAACGGAATTCGGATCACGGATGGGAGCCAGGTCGATGAAAAAAGTCCCATCGGCAAATCGATCTGCAATTTCAGCCCCCAGTTGCAGAGCCAGGCGCGTCTTACCTGTCCCCCCTGGTCCCACCAGTGTGACAAGCCTCACCGTATCAGTGGACAGCAGTTTGTTGATCTCAAGCAGCTCTGCCTGCCGTCCGATAAAGACCGAAGGTTGGGAGGGCAAATTATTCGGCACCTGGTTAAGCGAAGCGATAGCAGGGAAGTCAGCTGGCAGCTCCGGGTATACAAGTTGGTAAATATGCTCCGGGAGCCCCAGATCTTTGAGGCGGTGCTCTCCCAGATCACGAAATGAAACGCCATCAGGCAGATCGTCGACCAGTATCCCCGTCACCGCTGCCGACAGGAGCACCTGTCCACCGCTTGCAGCTGACATCAATCTGGCTGCACGGTTGACTGCCGTGCCGTAATAGTCGCCCCCTCGCGGCTGCGCCTCCCCTGTATGGATTCCCATCCGCACCCTCAGCGGGCCTATCCCCTGCCAATCCTCTTCCACCAGGCGTAGTTGAGCATGGATGCATGCATTCAAACAGTCCCGGGCAGAAGTAAAGGCAGCATGAAAACCATCCCCGGTGGTTTTGACGATCTGACCGTTGTAATCCAGGATGGCTGCCCTTAGAAGCGCATCGTGCTCATCCATGACGGTCTTCATCGCCTCTGGAAACTGCTGCCACAACCGGGTACTCCCTTCCAGGTCTGTGAACAGAAAAGTCAGGGTCAGGATACTTGTTTTTGATGGGTTATTCATGGATACCACTACAATTATACTGCTTCATTAAATTTGGAAATGTTTCACAAACCTATCGAAATTTCCTGGTACATTAAGTCATATCCATGAAAGAAGCAACATGGATCGATTTTCGGCATGGAGACAAACAACAAACTGATTATAAAGTTTGCAAAACCAGAATCAAAAAACTTCCGGCTGCTGAATCGCCGGAAGTTTTTTGATTATAGAACATCGAGTTAGTGATGCTTTGAATATCGCTTTATTTACTGGACGTCAAACTGCATCACCATACCAAGGTCTGAGTGCGCCATCCCGGTGGCCGGGTCGGGGATTGCACAGGCGACGATGTAGTTCCCAGGGCCGAGGTCCAGCTCGAGGGTACCGCTCTCGCCAACACTGAGGCCCTGCATTCCACCCACAAACTCAAACGGCGGCGGTCCTTCCATGCTTTCAAAGTAAGCCTGGATATCCGCCATGGTCATGTTGTCGCCCAATTTCATGATGATGATCTCGTGCGGCTGGGGACCTTCGTTACTGATCTCCCAGGTCTGTTTACCGGAGCTTATAGTTTCCGGGAGGACAAAATTAAAATCTTTCAAGGCGACCGTTACATCCGCTTCGGGTATTTGTACCGCCTCGGTTGATTCATTGGCAACCACCTTCATAGGGGTCAGCATGCCTTTTGCCAGATGCGGGACTCCATCCTGACTGGGAACAAAACAGGTAAGCACATACTGGCCTTCTTCAAGTGTAACCAGCACCCGCCCGGATTCGCCCTTCGGTAGGACACCAACGCCACCATGCATTGTGACAAGAGGCAGCGCAGCTTCTTCTCCCTGCTGCAGGGCAGCCTGGAACTGCTCCAGTGTAACGCCATCGTTGAGGCGTAATAACTGGACATGGTGGTATTCCTCTCCTGCGTTTTCCATCTTTAGATATGTCGGGCCAGCCTGGATTTCAGCCGGGTTGTCGTATGTATAATCACTTGCTGTTATGACAACCTCAGGGATCGAAGAAGCTTGCTCCCCGGATGACTGGCAGGCGCCGATCACCAACGTCAGCGCTGCCATGGCAGTGAATAACAGAATGGTACGCTTATTCGACAAAAACTCAACTTTTAACATCTTCTTTAATTTTCTCCTTTGGGAAATAATTGAACTTTTACAATATTATCATAATTACTATACAATTTGTCCTATTTAGGATTAATTTAATCAAATCTTAATTTTCAAACTCAAGATTTTCTTCTATCAGTTATGTAGGATTACTTACAACCAAACTCCCAAGGTGCTGAAGTCTGGATCTAATTAAGTTGACAAATAGGACATGCTTGGTATATATTATTAGTATGGAAAACCTACAGATTGTTACCGACAGCATGGCCAATATCCCCGAGGCGCACTGCCAGGAATATAGCATCAAAGTAGTCCCTCTGCCGTATGTGTGGGATGGGCAAACATACTATGATTTCGATATCGGACCGAGAGATTTCTATAAAAAATTACGGAACAGCAGTACGATCCCTAAGACCTCAGGGCCTCCACCAGCATTATTCAAAGAGCAGTATGAGGCTTTGGGAGCTGATGACAGGCCTGTTCTTGCAATTACCGTCGCAGAATTCTTTTCGAGCACATACAAATCTGCGAATCTGGCAAAAGATATGGTACCTGATATCCGGGTTACTGTTTTCAGTTCAGATTCAAATTCAATGGGACACGGTTTTCAGGTCCTCGCAGCTGCCCGTGCAGCAAGGGCAGGAAAAAGTGTTGATGAAATCTTACCAATTTTGGATGAAATAAAAAGAAATACCGGTGTTGTATTTGCGACACCTAACATGAAGTATTTACAGCGAGGCGGCCGTATCAATCATATTGAATACTTTTTCGCTTCGGCATTAAAAATTATCCCTATCATGGAAATAAGAAACGGACCAATTGAAATGGTGGAGAGGGTTCGACAACCTAATAATGTGATTCCGCGATTATTGGAAATCGTTTCAACTCGATTGGAGGGAAAGAAACCGATTCGGATGGCCATCCTCCATGCAGATGCAGAATCTCAAGCCTGGGAACTGGCAAAACGGATTCGCGAGCGCTACGCGCCGGATGAGTTGATAACCTCGGAAATCACGCCCGTGCTTGGAATTCACGCTGGTCCCGATGCGCTTGGCTTAGCCTATTCATCAGGATATTAACTAAAATACCCCTTTTTGATTACTGATTGGAGCTGATTTTCAATATTCACCCGGGATTGATGGAATCAATCAGGTTTTATTGAAAGATTATTACGCTTCCAGATAAGAGTAGGGCAGCTTTCCAAAGCTGCCAGCTATCGTAAAGGCTGCTTCAGCCGCTCCGCCCCTTTACTGCCAGGCTCGAGATGACATACGCCTAACCCGTCATTTCGACTGAGGCCGGCGTTCTTTGCTGGCCAATTGGAGAAATCCCCGAAGCGATAGTCCCAAATTGATTAATCACGATTAATTTTTCACCTTTACAATATCCACATCATAAAACAGGAATTTTTTATATGAAATCCAGAAAACAGCTCTTCCTTTTTACATTTTTATTCCTTTGTTCCCTGCCGGGTTGTGTATCCCCAGAAATGGCTGATATCAATAAAAGCCAGTCCACCCTATCTGGACCAATAACCAGCCAGAACTTAACCCCTTCAGCCTCAATTGTTGCAGATTCTCCAATTGAGCCCGGCGCCCATAACACCGCACCTTCAAACACTCCACCTGCCAATCCAATCCAAACTATCCCAGCAACCACAGAGCGAAAAGCGTCAGGATTCGAAATCGGGGAGGAAATAACCATAGAGTACCTCAGGGGGCTGGAAATCGAAGGAAGCGAGATTACCTTCGAAGAAGAGCTCACTCCGACAGCCGCATACGAGCAGCACATTGTCAGCTACATTTCAGAAGGCAATAAAAACTACGGTTTGCTGACCATCCCCACATCAGAACCGCCGGAAAGCGGATTCAAGGCAGTCGTGTTCAACCACGGTTATGTGCCTCCCGCTGAATACCGCACCACGGAAAGATATGCCGCCTACGTTGACTACCTGGCGTGGAGCGGTTTTGTGGTCTTCAAGATCGATTTCCGCGGGCACGGAGATTCGCAGGGCGAACCGACCGGGTCATATTTCTCACCCGGCTATACAATCGATGCGATCAGTGCTCTGAAAAGCCTGCAGACCCTGGACTTTGTCGATCCCCAGGGGATCGGGATGTGGGGCCACAGCATGGCCGGCAACCTGGTCCTGCGGGCGATGCTGGTCGAACCGGACATCAAAGCCGGAGTGATCTGGGCCGGGGCGGTTTACAGCTATGAGGATTTTGACAAATACGGGATCGACGACAATACTTACCGCCCTCCTGAACAGTCTCAAAACCAGGGTGGTTCCCCTCCTCGCAGGCGCTCGTCTGAGATTTTCGATCTGTACGGCCGGCCCGGTGAAGGCGGGGAATACTGGAAAGCGGTCTCCCTGACCGAAAATATCGATTACCTCAACAACCCTATCCAGCTCCACCATGCCCAGAATGATGAGGTTGTCAGCATCGGTTACACGTATAACCTTGTGGCGGTGTTGCAGCAAAACGGTAAGGAGTACGAATTCTACAATTACCCCGGCGGAGGCCACAATATCAGTTCCCCTTACTTTCAACAGGCAATGGCCCGGACTGTGGAATTTTTCCGGAAACATTTGTGACAAGAAGGTTATCCAACCATTCCAGGCATAAAAAGACATAGAACGACCCCGGTTGAATTCCGGGGTCGTTTTTATTTTCGCGATTGATTTGGTTAAAAAGGATTTGATTTTTCCCGGAATTTCTTATGGTTTAAACTAAACCGACAGCTTCATCGCTTTAAATTTCTGAACCTGCTCCTTGATCGCCCTTTCAACCGGCAGGCGCTCCATGCTGCTCGCTCCGTAAAAACCGTTGATGCCGGGCATACGCTGCATGGCTTCCGCCACGTTCTCGGGTTCATCAAACGGGCCGCCGTGGCAGATAACCAGGATATCCTTCCGGATAGCACGCGAGGCTTCCGCGATTCGCATGGTGGTGTTGACGGCCATATTCATAGCCATCGCGGCCTGCGAGCCGATGGTGCCGCCGGTTGTCAGACCGACATGGGCGACAATCATATCCGCCCCGGCTTTGACCATTGCCCGGGCCTCATCCTCGTTGAAACAGTACGGGGTGGTCAGCAGGTCCAGCTCGTGGGCCAGACGGATCATCTCCACTTCTTTGTCATACCCAAGGCCGGTAGCCTCCATATCCGCCCGCATATTGCCGTCGAACAGACCGACCGTCGGGAAATTCTGCACCCCGGAAAAGCCCATCTCTTTGACCTGCTTGAGGAAGTACGGCATCATCCGGAACGGGTCAGTTGCGTTCACCCCTGCCAGCACAGGCGTATGTTTGACAACCGGCAGGACCTCACCCGCCATTTCCATCATAACCGCATTGGCATCGCCGTATGCGAACAGCCCGGTGATGGACACCCGGCCTGCCATGCGGTAGCGGCCGGTGTTGTAGATCACGATCAGGTCAATCCCGCCAGCTTCTTCGCTCTTGGCAGAGATGCCTGTCCCGGCGCCCCCGCCGACGATCGGGATTCCCTGTTCGGCCTGTTTGTGCAGTTTCTTAAGTATTTCACGGCGCGGTATTGCCATATTCAGCCTCCTTTTGAAAGCATATCTAATAACGAATGCGCAACCTGACCCGAAAATTCCGGGTCATTCACATCCTTTTCCGATATCAAAACCGGGATATCCGGGTTGAGGGCACTATTCAGCCCATCCACAAAGGCCTGGTCCGCTTCCGGCCACCAGAATGCTTTATCCGGGTAGTCGAGTTCAGAAAAGCCTCCCATTGGGACAAAGACCTTTACAGGACCACTGGCTGCATTGAGCTTTTCGGCGAAGATTACTCCCATCCGTTCGTTTTCCTGCGGGGTTGTCCGCATCAGAGTGATATTTGGATTCCACTCATAAAATAACCTGTCCCCGTATTTCTCAGGAACAGTCTCAGGCGCCCAGAAATTGCACATGTCAATGCAGGCTGGCGTGACGATCTGCGGCACTCCGGCTTTTCCGGCGGCATCCAGTCGTCCGCTGCCGGCGCTCAACACTCCGCCGCAGACCTCATCCGCCCATTCTGTCGTTGTTATATCAAGCACGCCGGCGAAAAAACCGCTCTCAATCAGGGTTTCCATGGTCCTGCCGCCGGTCCCGGTGGCGTGGAACACCAGCACCTCGTAACCGTTTTCTTCCATAATCCTGCGGGCATTTTCAACCGCCCGGGTGGTATTGCCGAACATAGTCGCCGCGATCAGCGGTTTTTCATTACTGACACTTTCGACATCCCCGCTGACCATCCCGCAGATCGCGCCGGCGGCGTTGCCGAACACGGTCCGGCTGATGCGGTTTAACCCGGCGACATCCACAATAGAGGGCGCCATAACAATGTCGCTGGTGCCGACATACTGGCTGGTGTCGCCGGATGCGACAGTGGATACCATCAACTTCGGGATCCCCACCGGCAGGGCACGCATGGCGCTGGTGCCCATCGCGGTCCCGCCGCCGCCGCCCATCGAGATAATTCCATCAAATTTACCCTCTTCATAATACCTGACGACGACATCAGTGACGCCTCTGGTCATCACAGCCATCGCTTCACCGCGGTCGGCCCGTTCCACCAGCCCTGATAATTCAGCTCCACCAGCCCGCGCCACTTCTTCTGCGCTGACCTCGGTGAAAAAAGGCGCTTTACCCAGCACGCCAACGTTTATCACAAAGGTATCGCAGCCTCTTTTTTCGATCTCATCCTTCAGGAATTTAAATTCCTCTCCTTTAGTGTCCAGTGAGCCGATAATTGCGATTGTTTTTTTCATTTCGCCCTCTTATATGACAGGGTATTTCTGGCGCAGTTTAGAGTCCTGGAGAATTTAATGCGCCTCCAATTTATAGACATTACATGCTCCCGGGGTAATAAAGATTTTTTTCTTCAACCGCTTTCGCGATATGGATAATCTGTTCAGCCAGCAGAATTGAGACAATCAATTTCAATAAGGATTATAGGATCAACCAGATAGATACATCAACTCTCAAATTCGGCTTCGATGCGCCCTGCCCGAATTGCTTCCAACAAGGCAGCGTGATCAAGTTCATTCTGATCCGCATAAGCAATGCCAAATTCCGCCAGTGCATCCTCAAAAGAACTGCTCTTACCCATATAGCCCGCCAGAACAGCCGCATCGCCCGAGCGGGAATGCGCCCGGGCAAGCGTCTCCCCACACAGTTCGGCATAGTTTGCCATATTGGGCGCTGCCATCAGCTCAACGACCGGTTTGATCTTGGCGTCTCTCAATCGACGCACATAATATGTTGTTTTAGGCTCCCCTGAACTTGTGTACCATCCGAGGAACATATCGCTGGCCGCCTGCATCAAACGCTGCCCCACTACCACCCGCTGTCCGGGGTGTGAGAAGGGGCTGGGGCCGGCGTACGGTTCTAAAACCGACTGTTTAGTTTGCTTGAATTGCAGGAAAAGCGGATCGCCATTGCCGGAAATAAGCAGGGCAATCCCGCAAAACGTCCCCACACTCCCAACACCGACAACTTTAACTGCCACATCAGCAAGTTTAAAACGGCTTAAAAGCACCCGCCGTTCCGGGGCAAGGGATGATATGTAATCGGATAAGCTCTTTTCCGAATTTTTCCGGAACTGGTCGGAGCGATTATCATCATAATGAAAGATCAACGGCGGATGATCGATAATGCGGGGCGAGTCGCCGGCGATAAAAGCCAGTTTAGCAAATTCCTTTTCGTGTTCGGATTCTGTTCTGGCGTCGAGAAGTTTCTTGGTGTAGAATTTTTTGACTTTAGGATTGGAAATGCTGTTGATAATCAGCTCCAGATCCATGGCGTAATACCAGGCCTGCAGCACAGGCATGGAAGCTAAATTGATCATTGTGGTGCGGTAGCTTTTAGCTGCCTGCCAGGCTGCCATGCGGCAATCTTCCTGGCTGAAACTGTTAAATCTCCCGGCGATTACAAAACTGGTTACCAGGCGTTTTAGATCCCATTCCCAGGGAGCGATTGAAGTCTCATCAAAATCATTGATATCAAAGATGGTCTTGCGTTCAGCAGTTGCAAAACCGCCAAAGTTCAAAAGGTGGCAATCGCCGCAAATTACAAGTTTCAAATCAGTTGAGGGTGTCCGCGCCAGATCGTACGCCATAATAGAAGCTGCGCCACGGAAGAAGGCAAATGGATTGGCAGCCATGCGTCCAAAACGGATAGGAATCAGCTCTTCTATCCGACCCTGGTTGTCCTGCTCCAGCAGGTCTATCGGATCCACCCGATCGGAGGGCGGAGCCCAGACGGCATGCAATTTTCGCCCGCACTCTTTTCGTAAAGCTTTACCAGAAACAAAACGCTCTCCCAGAGAGAGTGTATGTGTCTGCGGCAGAGCTGTACGTGCTACGGTCAGACTGGCTTCGTTTAATATTTGATTTTGATCATCGGTTTTTTCCATTTTCTTTGCCTGTTTTTCAAAAGATTATTTGTTGAATTATTTATTTTTCCAGCAGCCTGCCAGGACTTTAATCCTGGTTGTCTTCAACCGCTTCCCGTGATGTTGAATCAATCTCCCAGCCGCGTAAGGTCCGGATCACATCAAAAAGCATCAACAGCATGATGATACCGTTCAGCCCGTAAAAAATTGTGATCAGTTTGGTCACCGGCATGGTTGGAACAAAATCGCCGTATCCGATCGTCGTCAGTGTGATTACAACAAAATAAAAAGAATCCAGCCAGGTCCAGCCCTCCAGGAAATGAAACAGCGCTGCACCAATTACCAGCATTACTGCGGCATAAATAAAAATTGGGCGGGTGCGCCTGTCGAACAGAACATCCAGGAAAAGGGCTTTATACAGGGGATGATGTTTCCGGGATTTGGGGGGCTCAACAGGTGGCTTGTTAGATTGGTTTTTTGATTCCATTTGATTTCATTCTCCCGTATTATTCTGTTTTTCGCCGGATACGGTTTGATTTTCTAATTTTTGATGACTGTCCTTCCGGATGGATTCTGTTTCTTTATTCATTTTTGAAGACCATGACCGCAGGCCAACAAAAAGAGCCAGAGCTGCGATAACCAAACCAATCCCAGCCCCAAATTCCAGGAAGTTCTCTCTTCCACCAATGAACACCGCACCCATAAAATTTACCGCCAGCACAACCACAGTAACCCCAATCAAATTGACCTCCAATTCTTCAATGCTGTCTATCTTCAGCCAATCCGGAAAATCAATTTCCTTGATGAATAACTGGTACAGTCCTATAGCGGTGATAAAAAGCACAGTGCCTACCAGGAAGGTGTGCACAAATTCAACCACCTCAAAGATGATCAGTCCGCGTTCTATTGGGGCACTCTCCTGTCCAGCGAGGTCGAGCGCTCCAACAAATAAATCAAACAACAATTTTATCAGTCCGTACCCGCCGAGAATAAAGAAGAACGATGCTGCAATGACCAGGCCAAGGATTGGGACAATAACAAGATACCGGGATGCGATCAGGAATCGTGACATGTCTTCCTCCTTCATTTAATTAATCGGATTATTTTTTTATGGTCTTTTTTTCGCCAGATTCTCCTGAAATACGCTCGCTGTAGCCGAGATCAGCACATAAGATTGCGCTCCAGATTCCCGGCTTGCTGGCTGTTTTCCGGATAAGCCTGTCTGGTTTCGTACAATGGTTATGATTTTCTTTTCCAGGGTTTCCTGTACTCCACAGACAGTTAATTCTCCAGTTATCCGTTAACGTATGTCAAGAAATAGATACTGGATCAAGATTATTAGCGCAGGTCATTCACGGGAAAGAATAAAACAGGTGATGTCGTCGAATGAAGGCGCATTTCCAATAAAGTGTTCCCGCTCCTTTTTTATCATCTTCATCTGCTCCCTAGCATTGGCAACCGGTAGTCCCTTGATAATTTCCTTCAAATGTTCTATCCCATACTCCTCACCCAATTCGTTTAAGGCATCCGTCACGCCGTCCGTGTAGATATAGATAGTATCGCCAGCGGAAAGTGATATCGATTCATACAGCAATTCTATTTCCTCAAATACACCGAGTACCGGGCCGGTTGGTTTGATCAACTCCACTTCCCCCGTTTTCCGGCGCATTATAGGCGGGTCGTGCCCGGCGCTGGCATAGATCAGCATGCTCCTCTTAACATCCAGTACAGCGTAGAAAAGGCTCACAAACATGTTGGAACTGGAATAAGCGTTGAGATGGCGGTTGACCACTTTCAGCGTATCAGCCGGATTTGGGTTGATTTCAGTCTGGGAGCGGATTAAACCGCGGGTCATCGCCATATACATGGCAGCCGGTGCGCCTTTGTCGCTGACATCCGCCACGATAATCCCCCAGCGGTCGCCCGGCAGTTTAAATATATCGTAAAAATCGCCCGCCATCTCGCGAGCGGCGCACCAGTCAGCAGCCAGGCTGTAACCCGGTATCTCCGGGATGCGCTCCGGAAGCAAGTTGGTCTGGACCACGTGGGCTAACTTCAGTTCGCCTTCCATTCGTTCCCGCTGGCGGTTGATTTCTTCGTATAAACGGCTGCGTTCCAGCGCTACTGCCAGCTGGGCCCCGATCGTGGAGAGTACTTTCAGGTCTGAAGCTGTGAGGAACTGCCATTCCTCTGTCGCGACGTTGATCATTCCAAGCGTCTGGCCCCCGCTGATGATCGGTACGCTGGCATGAAACAGCAGGCCCTGGTTGTCGCCATCCGCTTCAGCTGAGTCCACCAGCCGGCTGCATTCTACGATGTTTACCGCCCGGCTCATCTGCCCTGCCCGCATAATCGCCTGGCACTGGCAGTCCCCGGGCTGGGTCAGGTATTTGCAGCCTTCCCTTTCCAGACCTGGCGGCAGTTCCAGCCTGGAAGCCAGCCAAAAATCGTGGGGCGGTTTTTTGTCTGATTGGATTTTCGAACCTGCTCCCGGCAGCAAGAACACCCAGGCGGTTTTTAAGCCCAGGGCGGACACCAGAGCCTCCAGGCTTTTATCCAGGGTCTCTTGAATTTCATTTGACCGGTTGAGTTCAACAGCCAGTTTGTTCAGCACATTCAGCCTGGCAATCTCACGCTGTTCTTCGGTTCCCTGGAAAATTTCTTCCCTGCGGCGGACTTGTTCCTGGCTTAAAGCAGGCCTTTCGATTCTGTAATAATAGTCCGGGGTGTAGTTAATCAACCCTTCATTTTTCGCCCACCCATAGAACCGGTTTAGAGAATTTAAATGTCTGCGCTGGGCTGCCTGGTCAAGTCTGCGGTGTTTTAATTCCAGCATGTAGGTCCGCAGGTGGACGTCATCGTCGTTGGTGGGCACAAAATCGCTCACTCTGCCAGCCTGCCATTCCATGTATTCCCGGACCCGGGTGATCGTCCTGGGATCTGCTGGGTCAAGCGTTTTAGCAAATTGATCCAGTATGTCCATATGAAGGAATATTATCTCACAACCGGGCGGCAAAACAACACTTAAAAATCTATTAGAAATCCATTATAAAAAATCAACCAGACCAGAAAAATTATCCGGCTAAAGAACCATGACCAGCCCCCCAAGGACATGCGCAACGATCGACCACCAGATCGTGCCGGTCCTGTTTGCCAGGTAGCTCAGATAAAATCCGGACAGTGTTGACCCGATGATCAATCCAGCGGCATTGCTGTTGGAAGAAACCGTACCGGGCACGTAATGCCATAACCCAAACCAGACACTCGCCCAAACAATCCTGAAGAATAAATTAAGCGGAAATTGAACCATGTAGACCCCCCGCCAAAGTAACTCTTCAAAGAAGCCGTTCCCAATGGTTGTTGAAACCAGCATCAGAGCTACCCAGAAATCCGATATTTCGTAGTTGCTTCCAGTGATGAACTTGAAAATCCCTGCAAGGATAATCGGTAGGATCACCAGAACAAACAGCCTTAAATTTATCCTCTGCGGTTTGATAATTCTGATTATCGTTTCCGGACCGAGTATAAACCACGAAAATAACCCTCCCCAGAATATCCAGTAAATGACCAGTCCAAGATATCAGCCTAACCTTTCTCCGACACTTGCCGAAAGCAATTGGAACACAGGATACATTGTGCCCATTACAAAAATTGGCGAGAAGATTACAACCTTTTGTTTTGTACTCATTCTGTATACCCTCCCGATAATGAAACGGGCTTTCACCAGAATATAATTATTATGTTATCTTCAGGTCATTTCGCGATACTGCTGGCAAACCGGTAAAAAACCTGTAACCAATCTGCAAATTCAATTCCGTATTTTTCTCCGTTCCGAACGATGATTAAATTCGCCTCGGGCGAGACGTAGATGAATTGTCCGTATTTTCCTGCCGCGGAATAATCATACACGCCCCCGGAACGTGGTAATCCCCACCACATATATTTGTAATACCCTTCTGCTTTCGTGAAAAATTCGTCCGCGGGATAATAATTTTCCCGTTGGATCGACTTATCCTCCTCCGTCGACTCGGTAATCCAGGCAGTTGGGATGACATCACTGCCATTCCATACCCCCTGATTTAGAAACAAGCGTCCAAGCTTGGCGAAATCAACTGCGCGTGCATTGATGCCGCTTTCCATTTTTTCAAAGCCGCTCTCCGGGTTGTCCAGACTCCAGGAACCTGCATATTCCATCCCAACCGGCTTCCATATTTTCTGCTCCAGATAACCAGCCACTGTCATTCCCGTCGATCGCTCCAGGATCATCCCCAGCAGGAGCGGGTGGTAATTGTTGTACAGGAAATGTTCTCCAGGATGGCCAGCAATGTGTGTTCCGTGGAGAGCGATATCTCGAAGATCCGGGTAATAATAAGTCTTGGCCCCATCATCATGCAGCAAAGGGACCACATCTGAATAATTTATCCCAGAAGCCATCATCAACAAATCACGGATGGTTATGTTTTTAAACCGCACATCCCTCTCTTCAAGCTCTGGAAGATAAAGGGTAATCGGGTCTTCAACACTGCCGATATAACCTTCATGGATGGCGATCCCCACCAGTGCGGAAGTGAAGGATTTGGCGACTGAGAAGGAAGTGACGATCGAATCGCGCTTTACACCATTGAAATACCTTTCGTATATAATCCGGTCATTATGGATTACAAGAAAAGCTTGTGTTTTAGTCTCGGCAAGAAACGAATCCAGGTCATCGATTTTAGGATCAGCTTCAAAAAAGGCTTGAACTGACTCATCCTCATAATTGATCTCAAACTTGAATGGGTCATCACCCGGTTCTATTTTGCGTTCAGGAAATTTCTGGTAATCATATACATCCGACTCCCCCCACAGTATCGCCCTTCTTATATACTCGGGGGGATATACCAGGGAGCCCGCTATCAGGTACAAAATCAGGGTGATAGCAATAAATCCGGCTCCCAGCAGGAGTACTTTCTTCATTATGTTTTTCATCCCCACTCCCCTTATAAATCAAAATTCTGTCACATTCCCAGCACGATTTTCCCCCTTGATTCTCTGGTAAGTACCCTTAAGTTTTAAGTGCTGCCCTCGCGTGAGATGGACTTGTTATCCCGGGCTTCGCCGAAGCCTGCCATAATCTGCTGTCATATATCTCCGGGATCGCACCCGGATTCCGCCATTGTTGCCATCATATTCTTCATCATGGTCTGCATCATCTTTGGAAAAGCTTTGGAGGCGATAGCCACTGTCAACCCGCCTCCAATCGCGCCTGCAAGTGCAGCAAAAAAGTACCCCCTCTTATTTGTGGAGATATTATTCATCTAAAAACCCTTGTCTTTTCTCTTCATATAATAATTGGTTATATTGGATTCAAGTATTACTCGGATAACCCTTCCTGGTATTCAGTTCTTCTCTCAACATCTTCCCCAGTCAGTCAGGTTGAAATGAATATCAGTGTAAATGGAATCCAGGTAGCGGCTGGGCTGACAAACATATAGAGATATCGTTGCTATACCAATTCCGGTCGAAGCACCGCAAAGCGCCCTTCCGACCACGGTATGTGCCAGCACAATAATTATCCTTTTAATAACCATTTCGTTCCCCTCGATCTAATAAGTAGGTTCGTAATTTTATTCCTGTTATGAACAATGCCTTGATATTTTCTATAGCTGGTGGAAACCAGTATAAGTAACAATTTCGAATCTTTTCAACCTCCTCCGATTTTTTGATATAGATTTAAAGTTGTTTGGTGTCTATTTGTTTTAATAAATCAATGCAGAACGATTATCAAACATCATTCTTTTGATCGTCATTTAATCAAATTTAATTACGAATGCAACCCCCAGAAATAACTGCTGCAGAAAATAATAACAGCCATAGGTACCTTTTTTCGCGCTCCTGTCTTCCAATTTTATTACTCCTTTTCAATAATCGCTGGTCTCTCCTGATTAATATCCATAAGATGCCACAACTCACGAAAAACCTTACATTTTTTATGCTCATCAAACTCCACAAGGAATATACAATCCAGAGCCACCCTTCTGCCTGTTTGGATTACAGTGAATTTCGACTGCCATCTTGCAATTCCAAGATTGTCTTTCATAGCTATTATCTTAAAAGTGGATTCCTTGTCTTTCAATCTATTTGCACCCTCATTCCAGTATTGGTAAATGGCATCCTTCCCGACTAACGGCTCCTTAAATGGCGTTTCATAATATTCGGCGTCCGATGCGAACAATTCGGACGAGGCTTTCGCATCATTTTCTGCACTGGCTTTACCGTACCTGACCATCCATTCCTCGAAATGCTGTTCTGATAAGGGTTTCAACGAATTACCTCTGGTTTATCATTGTAATTAACCTGGCGTTCACATGGCAGAACTAACACCTGTCCGTTTACGTTTTTCTCGGATATAAAAACTGTCCCGGAAAGATTCTGCGATTTCTGCCACAATATGACCTTATTGTCCAATTTTCTAAGAGTTCTTAAACCTCTCTGCGGCGTAAGAGTCGGCTTATCCATACAAAAAACCACAAACCAATCGCCAACAGGAGCCCAACCGCGGCTCCTACCAGGGGGCCGAGAAAACATGTGAAGATATCCAGCCAGTTCCGGTCGTATTCCCACTTCCAAACCATACTATCTGCATCCAGGGCATACCGCGTTTCGAATGCCGCATCCGCATACCAGATGGTCGCATCCAGGTCGTCAAGGATCAAGTTGTTTGGCGGTTCGGGCGCACCATCGTATAGAGGGCTGTCAAATACAGTCTCAGGATCAACATCGAGCGGGGGCGATGCTTTGAACCAGCAAGATTGCGAAACATCCTTTTCCTCATGTCTGCATCCGTAAATACTGCCGGAATCAGTCCTGACGTATACCGTATTGATGTCTCCCGTAACAATCTCCACAGACTTCTCAGGAGTCACTCCCAATCCCTCCCACCTGGATAGAAACCCTTGATTCTCAGCCAGAAAAAACAGGGTACCGCCCACCAGCCCCAAACACACAAAGAAAATAAGGATCAACAGTGACACCAGTATTATTTTTCGCATTTGCTATACCTTAATAAGTCGCTATAAAATGTACATGTGAGCGTCAGGTAATAATTGATGGTTGTTTGACTTTCCATTTAAGACCCAAAATGCCTCTTCAAAAGGTTTCCATGGCTAACTGAACAGTTTGGTGTAATTTCAACGCATAACCTCCGCTCCATTCGCTTTCTAAAATCTCAGAAACCAGTTCTTTATGAAGAGTTGATAGGGTGAGTTGATATGTGCTTTTGTCTGTTTAGGGTAATGGAGCGCTAAGTATTGAATACTGAGCAACTGCATTTTTTTGTTACAGTCTATCAGTTCCTTTTCTTCCTTAATTTGATTCGTTACGTCTCGTATCAATTCGATAATTCCGATTTATTCACCCTCCAGACCCCATAATGGTGAGGCCAAGACTTCAACAGATCTGGTTTTACCAGAAGCGCTGAATTGCTGGTGCAGGACTCGCGCAGGTCGGCCAGTTTTTCGCACTTCCTTTATTGGGCAAGGGTGATGGATCTCCGTACAGGGATTATCCCGAATATGCGACATCTGGTAACAAAATACCGGACCATGAAATTCCTTCCTTTCTGCGAAAAATTGGTGGGCGGCTTTGTTCATCAGCATTACCCGGTAATCCAGACTTATTACCATTACTGGTTCTGGTAGCCCATCTGTGATAGATTACTGAAATTCGAATGATATATCCATTTCAATAAGAAGCACATTCGAAGGTCTTTTTATTCTGAGGTTCCCTATTGGAAATCCTATCTACCTGACTCATGGGATAAAGTGTCTTCTCCATGTGACTTCATGCGGTATTTATATTATATAAGCAAAAAGGGGATTGTCGAAACCGGTCTGGAAATAACAACCCGCCATTGAAAAATAAGGGAAACGACAGTGCAGCATACGAGTGAGTTTGGATTATTGAATTACCTGATCAAACGTCTCAGCCACTCATTTTCTGACATCGAAGCATCGTTCAGTTCACTGATCTTAACCACCTCCACCCCGGGCCAGCGCACGAACGCTTTATGCAGCAGAGAGGGGCGCACAACGGCCAGTGATACCCGGTACAAACCCGAATCAATCGCCTTAAACCCAGCCAGCATGCCCTCATTTCGCTCCAGTTCAAGCGGCCCCAGTTCATCGACTACCAGCAGGTCGCAAGGCGCTGCAGATTCCAGCACCTGGTTGCACCAGCGCAATGTTTCCGGGATGAACCGCCAG
>Ga0180437_10002311_pt1 | contig 30759 bp, 13 predicted proteins | sample SS_ome_4_FD_132410 | JGI IMG/M metagenome (GOLD analysis project Ga0180437, IMG submission 132410) | Hypersaline lake sediment archaeal communities from the Salton Sea, California, USA - SS_3_D_1 metaG | ecosystem: Environmental > Aquatic > Non-marine Saline and Alkaline > Hypersaline >...
AAACTCGCCGCGAGAAAAACGCACGGCGTTCGGACGTTCGAGGCGTTGGAAGTTGATCTCTATCATGCGCTTCGGCGCCTCGCCGGGCCGACGCTCGCCCACAGATTCTCTTGAGGAGCCTTTCTTCGTCAGGTCGTAGCACACCACCGTGCCGTTCTCTGTCCGCAGGAAGATATGGCCGGCGATGACGGGGGGCTCCATGAACACCTGGTACGCCGTGGTCAGCGGCTGCTTGGGCGACCAGGGCCCGGAGAGTCTCTTGAAGCTGCGTGGATCGGCCGAATAGAGGTCAAACGCGGCCCGCCTACCGTGGGACCAGTCAGTGCAGTGGAGGAGCTTGTCTTCTATCAACTGGAACCAGAAGTCCTTTGCTCGCGGCAGGTCGGCGAGGACTTCACCGGTGGCCTCGCGGGCAATGACGAGGCGTTTGTCGGCCTCTCTGTCCGGCCCTTCGGTGGCGCAGTAGACCAGGCCGCTGCGAATCAAGATGCGCGGCCGAGCGGTGCTGTCGTTCCAGGTCGGCACAAGGTAATGCGGCTTGTCCGGGAAGGTCCATGCACGCTTCGCGCCCCCGGGCGTGATGCGATACGCGCCGGGCAGGCCGAAGGGGGCCCTGCCATCCCTGTACCTGGGCGCCGAGCCGTTGGCGTTTTGTTTGATGATGGAACTGCCCACGTTCACCAGCACGTGGTTCGTCGAAGGCGAAAGGGTGAACTGTGTGGCGTGCAGGCCCTTCACCGTCCAGAGGATCCTGCCCGCCTCCGGATCGACCAGGTGCAGCTTCGCCTCGCCCGGCTTGCCTCCCGTAGCGCAGAGCAGGTAGTCCTTCCCGCCATGGGTCCATCGGCTCGGAGTGGCCCAGGAGGAGATGACCTTGTTCAGCACCCACTTGGGCCTGCCGTCGGCGGGATCCAGGCCGACCAGCGTGCTCTTGCGTGGGACGATGAGCGTCTTTCCCGCGAACACCAGCGACTGCTGCCAACCATAGCCGCTCGAGGCCTGCCGGACGTGAGGCCTGGCGAGGTGCTTGTCTCGTTCTTCGGCCATCCGCGATTCGGCCTTCGTCTGCCACAGCTTCTTGCCCGTAGCGGCGGTGTAGGCGAAGATCCGCCCCGTCGTGCCCATGCTGTAGATCGTTCCGGCGTGATAGACAGGCGCCACCTGAAAGCCGCCGCGCTTGCCGACGCCCCAGACCAGGCCGCCCGGCTCGCATGCCCGCCAAACGGTCTTGCCCGTCCTGACATCGAGCGCGATGACCATATCCTCGGCTTCGAGATGCGCTCTCTCGGTCGTGCCGAAGAGCGTCGTGACGTCGTATACCTTGCCCGCCGGCCGGAATGTGGCGGCGAACAGCTTGCCTTCGGCGATGATCGGCGCCGCCCAGCCGCCGGGGCGCGCCACGGCGCCCGGGCCGAGCAGCGCCGCGACCCTGCCTCTGGCCTTGAAGGAGCCCGTCGTATGCTTGGCGCGGCCGAAGTCCTTCTCCTCGCTCTCCCACAGCAGCCGGGCGTCTGCCAGATCGTCGACGATTTCCGCGTTGGTTGGCGGCGCTGAGAAGTTCCCGAACGGCCCCTGCATCGATGGCCAGCCGAGCCGCCACGCCTGCCCAGGTGTGATGGGCCCGGTCGGTTGTTGGCCCGCCCCGAACGCCGGGTCGGCTGCCCGGAGCGGCTGACTTATGGAACACAGTATCGCAAGCAGGGAGAGAGATAGCGTCTTCATTGTCGTCTCCTTCTCGCCCGCCCGTTCCGCGGGGCCTCTGTACCGATGGCCCATGTCCTCGATCCGGCGGCCCGCTCCTCCCGACATCCGGATGGCCCACTGCCAGGTCGCGGCTTCCGAAGCGGCCGGTGTCCTTCCGTGAACGCAGACGACGTCCACTATACGGTGTTTCCTGCGCAGGCCAAGGCCCGACCCCGGCCTTACGGAGCCCTGGTGGCGGTACTATGGAGACGGCAAAGCGCGCGCTCACTGCCGAGCCGCAGAGACGGCGAGACTTCTGCGGCCATGGCCTGCTTCCTCGGGCCGCAGCCGTCGTCCGTGGAGAACCAGCCGCCACCAGGCTTCATTCCCTTACCCCAAGCAGGGCCGCGATGACTGCGACGGAAGAAACAGCCGGAGTACTCGCAGGCGACGGGGAGGGTCTGCTCCCATCAGCAACGCACTCCCGCGACGTAGTCGTCGTGGGCAGCATCACGGCTTGCGAACGGCTTGACACGCCCTCCTCCGAGCGAGAGAAGTGCTTGCCGGGTTCAGAAGCGGCGGTAGAATCATCGGAAAGGCCGGCTGCGGTCGTCAGCCACAGCCCATCCGGGGAATCCCGGATCATGGCGATGATCGGCGACTGCCGGTCATGGATGCGAGGATTCGGACGTCAATACTCACCCATACCTCCCGCCGCCAACGGAGATCTGTCAATGCCCACTCGCCTGGTGACGTGCCTCGCCCTCTCCTGCCTCTGCCTGCTGAGCCCGGCCGCCGCCGCCGCGGGGAGCCTGCATTTGGTCCCGCGGCCTCATGCGGCCAAGTCGCTCGCCGGACAGCCCTGGCGGCTGCCCATTACGCTGCGGGCGCTGGTCCCGGCGAGCATCAAAAATGCAGCCGAGCACTTTGGCGTCGTCGCCGGCGCGTTGAAGATGCTGGCCGGCAGTGACATCCGCCTCGTCGACAAGGCGGCCGACGCCGATCTGCACGTGGTTCTCGAACCCGCCGTGGCGCCCGAGGCCTTCCGCCTGCAAGTGAACGCCGACGGCGTTCGGATCGAGGCCTCCTCGCTGAAGGGCGTCACGCACGCGACCGCCACGCTGCTGCAACTGATCGGCCAACACAAGGGCAAGGGCATCGTCGCCCTGGAGATCCGGGACGAGCCGGACTGCTCCTACCGGAACTTCATGGTGGACCTGGGGCGGAACCCCCACAGCCTGGAGTCCCTCAAGGAGACGATCGACCTGCTCTGGTTCTACAAGGTCGATTCGATGCAGCTTCACCTGACGGACGACCAGCGATTCGCCTTCCCCTCCAGGGCCTACCCCAAGCTCGTCACCAAGAGGGGCAAGATCACCTGGGACCAGTTCGCCGAGCTGGAGCGCTACGCGCAGGCCAGGGGCGTGGCGATCATCCCCGAGCTGGAAGTGCCCGGCCACTCCGGGATCCTGCGCAGGACCTACCCGGAGGTCTTCGGAAAGACGTCGACCGATCTGGCCAAGTCGCCAACGGCCCGCAAAGCCATCAAGGTGCTGCTGGACGAGATGATCGAGCTGTTCCCCTCGTCGCCCTACATCCACATCGGCGGCGACGAGGCGTACGGCGTCCCCCACGAGTTGCAGCGGGCCCTCATCAACGACCTGCACGCTTACCTGGAGAGCAAGGGCAGGCAGACGATCGTCTGGGAAGGCCCGCCGCGGGGCAAAGGCGACAACAAGGTCAACACCGAGGTGATCCACCTGGCCTGGCGGACCGTCAACTTCCCGGCCGGCAAGATGCTCTCGGAAGGCTACCGCGTAGTCAACGCGGCGTGGGACCCGCTCTACATCGTGGACCACTACCCGCGGAAGAACTTCACCATGGCGTCCCCCCAGCACATCTACGAGACGCTGCGGCTGACGAAGTTCCAGCACTTCAATCCGGGCTTTCCGACGTTCGCCAGGCCCGTTCAGTGCGAACGAACGGATCGCCTGATCGGGTTCTGCATGCCCTGGTGGGAAGGCCGGGACCACAACTTCGCCGCGCAGTGCTTCCCCCGCGTGATCGCGATGGCCGAGATCGCATGGCGCCACGATCCGAAACGGGACTATCCGGGGTTTGCGGCGCGGTCCTCCGCCACGGAGACCGTCAGGCGACGTGCCTTCTACCCCGTCGAGATCGTCTGCGACTCGCTGGCCGTTCCGGAGGACGGGGTCTTCCACGACCGGACCCGCGTGACGCTTCAAACCGGCGGCATGCGCGGCGAGGTTCGCTACACGCTGGACGGGACGGAACCCGCCGCGAGCTCCGCGCTGTATGGCGAGCCGCTGACGATCGACAAGTCGACGATCGTCCGTGCGGCCTTGTTCCAGGACGGCAAGCAGATCTCCCACGGCAGCCGGCTGTCCCTGACGTGCGTCAAGCCGATCAAGAACCTGGCGCTCGGCAAGCCCGTAACGTCCAACCGCACGTCGGGCAGCCCGTTCTCTCTCGGCCGCCTGACCGACGGCGGCGTCGGCGTGCTCGACTACTACCTCGCGTACCCGTCGGAGCCCGACCCGATCGAGGTCACGGTTGACCTCGGCGAGCCGACGACGATCGATCGCGTCACCGTCTTCGCGTACTTCAATAGGCGGGCCTACGAGTCATATCGAGTGCTCGTCTCGACCGACGGAAAGCAGTTCTCCGAAGTGGCCGACCGAACGGCCAAGCCCGACAACTCGACCGCTTCGGTCGACCACGATTTCGCGCCCTGCAAGGTCCGCTACGTCAGGATCGAAAGCAACGGCTGCAAGCAGAACGTCTTTGGCTCTTTCTCTCGGATGATCGAGATCCAGGCGTTTGATCGAGAAGGGCTCTGATGGGTGGGAACCCGCCGTTGCGGCGCGACGTCGGGAGGAGGTTCAGGCTCTCGAGACGCTCCGGCAAGGCCGGTGCGAGCCCGTGAATCTGCCCGGTGGTCGACGTAATCCCCTGATTGTCGGCACGAATGATCGGTGGGGCCGGTCGCCCGGAACGAGCAGACCAGAAGAAGCGTATCGATGCCTGAGACGATAGGAGACACTTGATGGCTTTCCGAGATATCCGCAGGGCGCTCCTGTGCAACCGTCAAGGACCGCCCGTGAAGGGAAATGGGAGATGAGAATCACGAGATCGCTATTGGTGCTTCTTCTTGCCGGCACCTCGCTCGCCGCCGAGCGAGGCGGCGAGACGCTTCCTGCACTCAAAGACGGACAGGCACCTCGGAGCTTCGCGGAGATGTGGGCCGGATTCAATCCTCGTGCCGAGCCCCTGGAGATCGAGGTCCTGAAGCAGTGGGAAGAGGGCGGCGTGGTCTTGAAGGTGTTGCGGTACCGTATCGGCATTTTCAAGGGCAAGAAAGCGATAATGGCCGCGGTGTACGGATATCCGGAAGACGGCAAGAGTCTGCCGGGCCTGGTCCAGATCCACGGCGGGGGGCAGTTCGGCGATTACCGGGCTCCGCTGACCAACGCGAAACGCGGCTATGCGACGATCTCCCTCGCATGGGCCGGGCGCATCAGCGCGCCCGGGTACACGGTGAACAAGCGGGGAGTCCAGTTGTTCTGGGACGGCAAGACCAAGGACGCGGCCCACAGGATCACCACGGACTGGGGCGCCCTCGATGCGTATCATGCGCCATGCCGCAATCCAAGGAACAGCTTCGCGAATACCAAGCCGCATCCCTGGACACTCGACGCTGTAGACTCTCCTCGTAACAATCCGTGGTTCCTCGTCTGTCTCGCAGCGCGGCGGGCGCTGACCTTTCTCGAGCAGCAGCCGGAGGTGGATAAAGACAGGCTTGGCGTGTACGGGCATTCCATGGGGGCCAAGCCGACGGTGATGACGGCCGCCGCCGATCCCAGGGCCAAGGCGGCCGCGCCGTCCTGCGGGGGCGTGAGCAACCGCAACACAGGCGACCGGTTGTATGACGCGACCATCGCCGACGACGTGAATCTCGCGAAGATCTCCTGCCCGATCATCTTCTTGAGCCCAGCCAATGACTTCCACGGGGCGATCTATGACCTGCAGAAGGCCGTGAAGGAGATCAAGGGTAACCGGTGGCGGGTCACCTGCTCTCCCCATCACAACCACCAGGACACGGCCGCCTATGAGGTGGCCACCCAGCTCTGGTTTGACTGGGTCTTCAAGAAGGACTTTACGTGGCCCACAACGCCGGCGTCTACATTGGCCCTGAAGGCAAAGGACGGCATCCCGATATTCACCGTTACCCCCGACCCATCGAGGGAGATTCTATCGGTCGACATCTTCTATACCCAGCAGGGATCCGCCCCTCAGGGAAGAAGGAGACGCTGGGACCTGGACAATGCGATCAACCGCTTCTGGCACTATGCCAGACCGCGGAAGACCGGCGATCCGTGGACCGCTTCCCTTCCCCTCCTGAGCACTGATAGACCGCTCTGGGTGTATGGGAATGTTCTCTATGCGCTGGATGAACCGGTCAGCGGGGCAGGCTATTACTACGGATCGTATACGGCGGACCGCTTCAATCTGTCCTCGTTGATGAGCATGGCCGGTCCGGAACAGCTCAAGAAGGCGGGCGTAAAGGCGACGATGGCCCCGACTCTGCTGATTGAGGATTTTCAGGGAGACTGGAAGAAGGAGTGGTTCATCTACTCCAACGATCCCGCGCAGTGGCAGCGAAGAACGCACAAGGTCTATAGCGAGAGATACAGGGCTCCTGAATCGGCACGGCTTCTGATCGAGGTGCGCTCCAGAGAGCCGAACACACTGGTGATCGGGCTGGACAAGACCGCCACCCAGGTCGTGCTCGATGGCGGGAGCAGATGGCAGAAGGTGATCCTGTCCCCGGCCGACTTCAGAGACGCCGACGGAAAGAAGCGGACCGGCTGGGAGGGGATAAAGGAGTTGAGATTGAGCCCACAGGAACGCCTCAAACCCAAAGGAGGGGGCAAGCCGGTTACGCTGGGCGCACTGTGGAAGGGCCCCCCGCCCGAGTTTCGAGACCTTCGCTGGCTCGGCGGCACTTCGAAGTAGCTGGCGGAAGCCCACGGACCTGCTGGAGGCAGATCCGGCCGAGAGCAAGACATCAACCGGCCAGCCCAGCCGCCCACTTCAACCCGGCGCTGTTGAGGGCCGAGCAGGCCGACAACTGGCAGGCCGAGCAATCCCTTCGGGCGGCGCTTGCAGCCGATCCCAACACACCCCAGGCGGCTTTCACCCCTGGCGTGCTTTCCAGCCGTACGCGCCTTCCCAAACCAGTTCTCTCTGTCGGATGTCTGCCTGCCCTGACGCACCACAGCCGCGAAGCCGAGCCGGAGAGCGTGCGCGGCACTCTCCCGGACATGGACCGCAAGCCCTCCACGCTCCTCATGAAGAGCAATGGGTCAGCCGGCCCGTGCGGATGTCACAACGAGGAGAACGATGAACGCCGCGGTTGTGTGCAACTTCACTGCCGTTCTTGCTTCCAGCAGAGACTTCCTGGTTTCAGTCAGGCCCAGCCGTCAAACCTGCTTCGGGGCCGCCCGTCCAGTCATCTGGCGAGGATCCACGTCGATTGCTTGACGCCGTCGAGGGGCAGGTTGAAGGTCATCTTGAAGCTGCCCGATTTCGCGTCGTAGTCGGTCTGCCAGCAATCATTGCCGTGGACCGACTGGGCCAGCGGCGTGCGGACGCCATCCTGTAATCGGTAGAGCGTATGTCCGGTTGCTGACGGAAGCCCTTCGAAGCGGATCGGGACGACACCCGTGCCGCCGCTGATCGTGACCTGGACTTCCGGCTGTGTGGCGGCCACGACGATGGGATAGTTTCGCATCAGCGCTCCGCCGGTGACGCTGACCTCCAGATCGTTGCCGAGGGCTTCCCGGTGGACGGTCTTCCAGGACTTGGGATTCTGCTCGAGGTGCAAACGGAACGCCTCGTTGGGCCCGTAGTAGTCGTCCGCGATACGCGGCACGGTGATCCACTCCACGTCCATATCAATCGTATCGCCCGACTCGAACCGGGTAACGCCCCTCGGCACGACCAGTTCGAGGTTGAGGCCCGCCAGCTTCCTGGTTCTATCGGTCCGATGCACGAGGAATGACACGGTGGGGTTGCGATGCTCCTTGCCCCCGTGGACGGCCTTGAACGAACGGATGATCAACGCCCGGCTGCCGGTACCCCAGTTCCTGTCGCTCGAGAAGACCGAGCCGGGGAATGCGACCCACCAGGGCCCCGGGCCTTTGAGGGCCACTTGCTCCCTGAAGGCACTCCCGGCCTTGACGGTCCCCGGCACGGCATGCTCGGCGATCAGGCCGCTGCGGTTGCCGTATGCGATCCGCGGAGTCAACAGGTGCCCGGAAGGCCCCATCTTGAACAGGTAGGCGCCCTCCGTGCCGAGCAGCTTCTTGAAGCGATAGCTGAACTGCTGGAACACTCGGTTGTAGTCGTCCGTGCGAAGCGTGCCGATGCGGGCGTCAAAGGCGATCTCCCGGTTCCTGCCGTAGTACCCGCCATGCCGCACGTCGGTGAGGCATGGGCCGTGGGCGAGGTAGGCCGTCTTGAGTTCCGTCGGCATGAGCTTGCCACCGCCACTGCTCCTGACGGAAATCCAGTCGCCGCCCCAGCCGCCGTCTGTCCAGCTCCACTTTCGGCCGTTCCTGCCGTTGCGGGTCATGAGCATGCGAACGTCGGTGACCATCATGGTGGTGAGGCTGTTGTCCATGTCGAAGCACATCGTTTCGCCCCAGCACCCGATGGCGAGCTGGTCCCAGCGGCCGTGGCCGCCATAGCCCCACAGGCTCAACTGGGCGTGAGAGGCCGAGGGGAGCTTACCCCAGAAGCCGTAGGCGATTCGGAGCCGGCAGTGGCCGGGCCCGCGCGCGAGGGGCAGAATCGTGTAGAACTTCGAGTATGCCCCGTGATGCCAGTTCTTGCTGAGCTGAACGGGGATGCCCGTGGGCTTGCCTTCGGCGTCGCACAGGATCGGCACCTGGCCCGTGATGTTCGCGGGCCTCCGGACGTCGAAGAGCACCGGGACGTACTGCCGGGATCCGCTCTTGTTGTCGGTCTTCACTTCGATCTCGTCGTACGCGCGGATGTCGGTGTACCCGGCCTGCCAGTCGCGGTCGAACCCGGGGACGTCGATGACATAGGCCCCCATCTTGGGTTCGTGTCGGACGGTGTACTTCGTGCCTTTGCTGCCGGATGCCGCGATCGTCACCGGGGCATCCACCCACGACTCGCCGGCCACGGGGCAATGAAGAACGACCTGCCTGGTCTCGCCCATGGGCCAGTCCCCGGCGATCTGTTTGCTTGTGCGCCACTTGCCTAGAGACACGCGCACGGTGGCGCCTTTCAGATTGGGTGCTTCGCCCGGCCTGTCGGCCGCGGCATCCGCGTCGAAGCTCATCTGCCAACCCAGCCCTTTCGGGTCGAATCGCGAGGGAGTCCGGGCGTGGGCTCGGATTTCCTGCGGCGCCAGCGCGCGATTCCAGATTCGCAGCTCGTCGAACAGCGCATGGACCGGCTTGCCGCGGCCGTCCGGGCGGTTGCCGATTCGCAGGCTGCCCTTGCCAGGGACACGTACCTTTCCCACCTTCGCCGTTCCCGCCGGCCTGCCGTCCACGAACAGCCTGAGGATCTGGTTGTCGTACGACATCGCCAGATGGTGCCAACCCCCAGGGGTCAGTGCCTTTCGCTTCTCGACCTTGTGGATGTTCTGCCGCCCACGGCCGATGTTCATGGTCGCCGTCACACTGTCGCGATTGCACCGGAGGCCGAAATTGCCCTCATGTGATTCGTGCCGGTTCTTGCCCACGAGCCAATGGGCGCGATTGAGGCTCGCCAGCTTCCGGGGCACGTTGACCCAAACCTCCAACGTGAAGACCTGCGAGTCCATCCCGGCGCGATGGGGAACGTCGATGGCTTTCCTGCGTATCGCCCGCCCTGCGCCCACGACGCCCGGGCACGGACCCTGTTCGTACGCCAGATCCGGCGCAATGCTCACCGTGAATGTCATGGAGGACGGCCACGCCACGAGATCGAGCGAACTGGCCGTCTCGAGAACCTTGCCGCCGGCGTCCCGGAACTCCAGCCCGACAAGCCGATAGCGCTGCGCGAAGCGGCCGGACTCCAGCAGGATGACGTGACGCGGATCTTTGACCCGTCCGGCAAGGCAGCTCACCGCTCGGTACAGCTTACCTTGGTGCTCAAGCTCGATCTTCAGCGGCTCGGTTGGCAGCTTTCCCGCAGGCCGCCCGGTAGTCGCCACGGCAGCAGCATAGCCCGGGCCGCCAAGTGTGCCCAAACGGGCTTGTGAGAAACTGGCCAGGTCCAGAGCAAAGCCGTAGCGGCCGGACTCGATGCACAGGAGATCCGTGCTCACATCCCCCTTCTCTTTGCGGAACCCGTTGGGCCAGTAGGCAAAGCTGTAGTCGCGCAGCCTCAGCAGACCTCCCGCGGGCGCCGCTGCCATGCTCGCGCCGCGATTCTGTTCGCCGGCCGCCGCATCAATCCGCACCCATGGGCCTGCCGCAGCGAACAGACCGACCGCAGCGGCGAGAACAACCATCATGGTTCTGCGCATCGTCACTCCCTGGCGTCGGTTTTGGCCGTTACGTGCCGGGCTCAGCCTCGGCGGCCCTGGCTGCTTTCGCCCTCTCGGCCCTCTTTCGGCAGGCTTCCTGCCGGGCTTTCCACCAGACCGGCAAGCCAGGGCGTGCGTGATGTCATCACACGATCTCCGTCGGGCCGCAGGAGCCACGCGGTCCGCCGTTTGGCCCGGAGCTCACCGACACGCCGGTCGCCGGGACATGCCCCGCCGACCGGCTCACATCGTCGCAGCTTCCGCCGCGGCGTGCAAGCGGGGGTCTCCCGGATGGACTCTGTCCGATCCCGGCGCGCCGGGGCCTCCGGTCTGCCGACCGGCAGAATCGCTTGCACGGTTCGCGGTTCGTCCTAGAATCGTCAGAAAGGCCGACAGTGTTCGTTGGCTGGAAGCCAACCGGGACATCCCGGTGGAAGGGCCCACGAAGGTCGTGGGTGGAGATGCAGACGAGATATCGCAGATCCCGGAGATTCCGGTTGAGGAGATTGTCCATGGCACGCGTCCTGACGCGACGAAGGTTCCTGAAGAGTTCGGCTGCATCAACGGCGGTGGCGTTCGCCGCGCCGGCCGTCCTCAGCGCCCGCAGCCCCAACTCGAAGGTAAACGTCGCGTGCATCGGCGTGGGAGGACGGGGCAGGGCGCACGTCCGGGGCGCGAGCGAGGAGAACATCGTCGCGCTGGTGGACGTGGACGCCAACACGCTGGCGGGCCAGGCGAAGGCCTTCCCGAAGGCGGAGACGTTCTCCGACTACCGCAGGATGTACGACAAGATGGGCAGGCACATCGACGCCGTCTCCGTCGCCACGCCGGATCACAACCACGCATGCGCCGCGATGATGGCGATCAAGCTGGGCAAGCACGTGTACTGCGAGAAGCCGATGACCTGGTCGGTGGCCGAGGCCCGCGCCCTGACCGAGGCCGCCCGCAAGTACAAGGTGGTCACGCAGATGGGCAACCAGGGCCACTGCCAGACCGGCTACCGCGTGCTGTGCGAGTGGATCCAGGCCGGGGCGATCGGCAAGGTGCTGGAGACGCACTCCTGGACGAACCGCCCGGTCTGGGCCCAGGGCATCGCCAAGCGCCCGCCCAAGGAGCCTGTTCCGGAAGGGCTCAACTGGGACTGCTGGATCGGCCCGGCCCCGTACCGCGACTACCACAAGCACCTGCACCCGTTCGGGTGGCGGGGCTGGCTCGACTTCGGCGGAGGGGCGCTGGGCGACATGGCGTGCCACATCATGGACGGGACGTTCTGGGCGAACCGGCTGGGCTACCCCACGAGCGTGACGCTGGTCGACTCGGCCCCGCTGAACGAGCAGACGTTCCCCAACTCCACGCACGTGATGTGGGAGTTCCCCGAGCGGGCCAAGGGCAAGGGCGACAAGATCGACCGGCCGGCGATGAACGTGCACTGGTGGGACGGCGGCAAGCCGACGGGAAAAGTCAACAAGAGGGGCCGGCCCATTCTCCAGCAGCGTCGCCCCCCGCTCGTGGCGGAGTTGGAGAAGAAGCACAACCGCCGATTGGGCAACTGCGGGACGGTGTACGTCGGCGAGAAGGGCACGATGTACACGTCGACATACGGCAGCGGTGTCGGCATCCTGGAGAAGGAACTCAACGAGGCGTTCAAGAAGATCGCGCCGAAGGGCGTCCTGCCGAAGCCGCTGGGCGACTCGTTCGGCGACTTCTACGCATCCATCAAGGCGGCCAAGCCCGCCTACTCGAACTTCGATTACGCCGGGCCGTTTACCGAGACGATCCTGATGGGCAACCTGTCCCTGCGGGCCGGTGTGGGCCGAAAAGTGCTCTGGGATGGCAGGAACATGAAGGTCACGAACATCCCCGAGCTCAACCAGCACATAGGCCGCAAGTACCGCAAGGGCTGGACGCTCTGAGCGCCCGGCCCCGCTTCGAAGGCAGGCCGTTCGCACGCACCTCCGGCCGGCAGAGCGCGACGGGACGGCAACGCAGACGGCCAAGGCGCCGCCCTTCCGGCCTGAGCACGCGCGGACGCGGCTGCGCGGGGATTGAGTTTCCCTTGCGTCAGCGTGTCTTGCCCAGCCACGGGTCGTGCCGGCGCAGGCGGCGGCATTCCTGCTCGTGCTTGTGCAGCAGATCCTTCGAGACGGTCCCCGACTCGACCAGCTTGATCATCTCCTCGCCCGCCAGCAGGAGCAGACCCATCGCGTATTCGTGGGTCATCTCCGCCGTGGCCGGGCGTGGATCGCCGCCGACCGGCTGGACGTAGCCGAGCCGGCCCTGCTTGTCGGTGTGCCTTGCCAGTCCGCCCCAGGCCCGCAGCACCACCGGCAGGTACGTGTCGCGGTCGAGGATCTTCTGGTTGACCCCCCACCCCATCGCGTAGCAGAAGAACGCCGTGCCGCTGGTCTCGGGATTGGGGTGCTGCTCGGGGTCGGCCAGGTTCGACCGCCACAGGCCGTCGAACTGCTGACACTTGGCGATCGAGGCGGCCAGCGTCTTCAGCAGCCCCGCGTAATCGCCGCAACGGGGGTTGTCTCCGGGCAGGTACTGCAACACACGCGGCAGGCCGCCGATGACCCACCCGTTGCCGCGCGACCAGAACACCTTTCGACCGCGCTTGGTCTTCGCGTCAAAGTACCGCTTGTCGCGATAGAACAGCTTGTGCTTCTTGTCCAGCAGGTGGTCCGTTACGGCCCAGTAGACTTCGTTGAGGTAGTCGTAGTACTTCCGCTCGCCGGTCGCCGTGCCGAGCATCGCCAGCGTCGGCGGGCCGACGTAGAGCGTGTCGCAGTAGTACCAAGCCTTGGTGGGCTTCTCCCCGGCGCGGATCTTTGCGATCCGCGAGTCGACGTACGCTCTGATCTTCGCAATCCGCTCGGGCTCGGGATCGAGGAAGTACAACTCCAGATACGTCTGCCCGCACGTCTTCCTGTTGGCCCGCTCTGACTCGTTCCCCTCAGCCCATTTGTGCTTCTGGGCCCAATGGACGGCCTGCGCGAGGACCTCGGGGTCCTTCGTCGCCCGGTACAGCCCCATCAAGCCCGTGTAGTACGTCGCCCGGATCCAGTTGCGGTCGGTCTTCTTCCACGGATGGGCCAACTGGTACCCCCGCACCCGCCGCATCACCCCGAGAACGCTCTCCTTGGTGTAGACCTTCTCCGAGGTCGGCTCCGCCGACACGCCGGCCCCCAGCACCGCGATCAGCACCAGGACGACCAATAGCAATTGCGTGGTCACAGGGCACTCCTTCCTCGCAGGACGGAGCAGAGCGACGACATCGCGCGGCCGACTATCCGAGCTCCCCTGGATAGTCTCTGGTCAACGGCCGCCATCGGGCTTTCTGACGACTCTATCGCCTGTACGAACATCCGCAAGCGCGTCGGTCGGTTCTCAGACAGCCCCATCCGGCTGGCGGACGCGGCCTGCCTGGTCCTCGATCCCCCACCTACGATGTAACGGTTCGTCGGATCGACGCTGGTGTTGAACATTGCAGTGTATGTCGTGGTGTTGCCCGGGCTGAGGGCCGCTCCGCACGTGGAGTGACCTGCTTGCAGGCGGCCATCAGTGTGTCGTGCAGCCGTGTGCTTTTCCAGCGAGTGCGGGTCCTGCCTCGCACGTGAGACAAGCAAGAAGGGAATCGACATGATGATCACAGCCGGAACGATCGTGAAGTCGCTGGTCGTGTTGCTGGTCCTTGCCCTGACGGCGGGCGTCTCGGGAGCGGCCAAGCCTCCTCCGAACGCGCCGGCCGACGTCAAGTGGAATGCGGACATAGGAAAGGTCACGATCACGTACAACGGAGCAGTGATTCTCGACGCGACCGTCGTGGCCGAGAACAAGGAGGGCGAGAAGGTACAGGCCCGCGTGGATGTCGAACAGACGAAGCGGGGGGAAACGCCGGACGACAAGGTCGAGCAGGGCCTGACGTTCACCGCAGCCAGGCCGCCGGCGGGCTTTGCCGGCCTGGTCCTGCACGGTACGGTCACGGGCAGCGAGGAGGCCTTCCCGGCCGAAGCGGATCCGGGCCGGAAGCAGAAGCGATTCCCCTACGTTCGCAACAGCGTCGGCCTCAGCCGCAACCTGCGCAACCACGCGGTCTACGATCGCCGTTGGGACTGGGTCCTGATCGGCCCGGGAGATGGGGCGACGCGCATCGCGCCCAAGGTCGACGCAGACAGCAGGCGGACGTTCGGTATCGAAAGCAAGGGAGCAAGCCTCCAGCTCGTCTTCCGGCCGCGCTTCTATCAGAAGCACAAGAACTTCAAGTACTTCGAGCCGTGGACGTACAGGATATGGAAGGGCTCTCTCACGGGATACTGCACCTGGTGGGCGTACCGTCACGGCTTCACACAAGAGACGCTCGATGCAATGCTGAAGGTGTTCGTTGAGAAGCGCCTTCCCGATTTCGGCTACGACTACATGCAGTTCGACGACACGTACCAGCACGGCAACGGGAGCTGTCCGCGGAACTGGCTGAACTGGAACAAGAAGTTCCCGGGCGGCTGGAAGTACGCCGTCAAGGCCATTCGTAACGCTGGCATGAAGCCCGGCATCTGGGTGCATCGCATTCACCGGCCCAGCGACCCGCACGTGAAGGACATCGCCAAGGCGCATCCGGACTGGTTCGTGCGGAAGCCGGACGGTTCGCTCGTTGCGCACCGGGGTTTCTACATGCTCGACACCACCAACAAGGAGGCCGTGGAGAACATGGTCCGCAAGCTCTACCGCGGGCTGAAGGAACAGGGCTGGGACTATGTCAAGATCGATGGGACCGGGGACCTGCTTCGCGCATATCAGAACAAGCAGTGCGCCGAGTTCTTCAAGACGCACGCCACGACGCCCGAGCAGTCGCTTCGCAAGTGGGACATCGTGGCTCGAGAGGAGCTGGGGCGGGATGTCTACGTCCTCGCCTGCCACACGGTCGGGAACGCCCGGAACGTGATCGGGCTGGTGGACGGCGCCCGCCTGAGCAACGACGGCTTCCAGCCGCGCACGCTGGCACAGTACAACTTCCTGGAAGGCGTGGTCTGGCGAGGCGATCCCGACCACTGCGACATCCTGGGAACGTGGCTGATGGATCAGGACGCCGAGATGGCCGTCTTCGGCGCCAAGGCGCCCGTGTCGGCCCGAACCGTCATCCGGCCGGCGATCTGCGCCATGTCCGGCGCGGTCCTGATGGTCAGCGACAAGGTGGCAGCCTACCGGGACGACGGGAACATCGAGGGCATGAAACGCAGTGCGCCGGTTCTGTTCACCGTGCCGGGGCAGCTTTACGGCCTGGGCCGCCGGCCGGTTCCGTGGTGGCTCCAGGAGATCGATCGGCCGTTCGACCACTGGTCCGTGCTGGCGCGGATCCAGTGGGGCGAGAAGGAGAAGACCAAGCACGTGTATCACTTCAAGGGCGTGCCGAGGCAGGAGGTCGAGTTCGGGGACCTGGGCCTCCGCGAGGACCGCGAGTACCTGGTCTTCGAGTTCTGGTCGCAGAAGTTCCTCGGCAAGTCCAAGGGCTCGTTCACCGCGCCGGCGATGGATGACAACACGGGCATGCAGGTGTTCGCCATCCGCGAGGCCCGGCCGCATCCGTGGGTGATCGGGACGACGCGCCACCTCTCCCAGGGCGGCGTAAGCCTGCTCGACGAACGCTGGGACGGCGAGCGGAGGGTCCTCTCCGGCCGAAGCAGGGCAATCCAGGGCGATCCGTACGTCTTGACTGTGCACGTCCCGGACGGCTTCCGGCTGCAAGGCGCGGAGGTGGCCGGCGAGGCGGTGAAGACCAAGGCCCTCGCCCGGACCGCTGAGGTCCGAGTAATCCCGTCGGCCACCCGGACCGTGGACTGGCGGATCCGGTTCGCGAAGTAAGGCCCGACCCGGCCCGACGGGGCGTGAATGTCCGCGGCACGGTTGACCGGAGAGTGCACCATGAGAAAGCTGATCCTGCTTGTTGCGACGGCCTCGTTGGCCCGTTTGGGGGCCCCGGCGGCCCGTGCGGGGGAGATCGACTTCGCCGCCCTTCTTGCAGAAATGCTGGATCGCAGGCGCATCGCGGAGTTCCCCGATCCGGCGTTCGTCTGCCGGCAGGCCGGCAGCTACAACCGCAAGTCCAAAGCCCCCGGCGCCGCGGGGTGGTTCTCGGGCGACGACTACTCCCACTTCCTTCGGTGCGAGAAGGTCGGCGACCGGCGCGAGTGGGTCATGCTCGACGTCGCGGGCCCCGGGGCGGTCGTCCGCTGGTGGATCACGCAATACAAGTATGATGGGACGATCCGCGTCTATCTTGACGACGACGAGAAGCCCGTTCTGGAGGGGACGGGCGATGAGCTGGTGGGGGGCAAATCGGCCAGAGTGGTCGGGGCCCCGCTGAGCGCCAGACGCGCCGCCGGCTGCAACCTCTACCTCCCGATTCCCTTCGCCAAGCGATGCAAGATCACCTACGACGGCGCCAACGCAAGAGAGACGCGGAAGTTCGGGGACAACATCTACTACAACATCAACTACGTGCAATATCCCGAGGGCACGGCCGTCAGGACGTTTGCCGGGGCCGACCTCGAGGCCGGCGCGGAGGTCCTGGCGAAGGTGCAGCGGGGACTGCTCGAGCCGGCCAAGAACGCGCCGGCGGCCCGGCGGGTGGTGAAGGGCGGCGCGAAGACACTCAAGCCCGGCGAGAGCATCACACGGGATGTCCCCGGCGGAGGCGCGATATGCCTGCTGAGAGTCCGCTGCGATGCCGACAACGTGGAACAGGCCATGCGGTCGACGGTCATCCGGGCCGAGTTCGACGGCAAGCGACGCGTCTGGGCGCCCGTCGGCGGGTTCTTCGGCTCAGGCCCGGGCCGAAACCCGTTCAAGGGCTGGTGGCGCCAGGTCGCCAAGGACGGCTGGATGACCTGCTGGTGGCCCATGCCGTTCAGGAAGAGCGCTGCGGTCGCCGTCACCAACTACGGCACGGCCGACGTGAAGGTGGAGTTAGGCGACATCGGCGTCGCCGACTGGACGTGGACGGACCGGACGCTGTACTTCCACAGCACGTGGCGGGGCGACGACCACATCGCCGTATTCGGCGGCGACCTCGTCCTGGGCGAGGAGTGGAACTACGTCACCGTCCGGGGCAAGGGCGTGTACGTCGGCGACACGATGGCGGTCTTCAATCGCCCGCCAAAGCCGAAGCTCTCCTGGTGGGGTGAAGGCGACGAGAAGATCTACGTGGACGGCGAGCCGTTCCCCTCGCACTTCGGAACGGGCACGGAGGACTACTTCGGGTACGCCTGGGGCTCGGCGGCCCCCTTCGAGGCGCCTTTCCACGCGCAGCCGCGCGGCGACGCCAACAAGGGCCCCGGGCACACCACGAACACCCGGACGAGAATGCTCGACAGGATCCCGTTTCACAAGAGCCTCAGAATGAACATGGAGTTGATGCACTGGCTCTCCGGGGGCACGGTCGACTACGCGACGACCACCTACTGGTACGCCCGCGACGGCGCGGCAGGCAACGGGCAGACGTCCCCCGCGAGGGTGCGCAGGAAGGTCGGGCAGATCGAGGCCGAGAACGTGCCCAAGTGACACGTTCGTCCGGACGCAGATGACCGCCCGGCGCCCTCCCGACCTGACGGTCTGGGGTCTTCCGGCCTGACGGTCTCCCGTCTTCCCGCCTCGGCAGCCTCCGCGGCCCTGTGGCAGGCTGTTTCGGCCGGCTACAGCTGGGCCATCTTCTCGGCGAGGTCCACCGTGCGGCAGGAGTAGCCCCACTCGTTGTCGTACCACATGGTGACCTTGATCATGTCCCCATCGAGGACCTTCGTGTTGCCCGAATCGAAGATCGAGCTGGCGGGGTTGTGGACGATGTCGCTGGAGACGATCGGGTCCGGCGCGTACTCGATGATGCCCTTCATCGGCCCGTCGGCGGCGGCCTTGATCTTCTCGTTGACTTCCTCGATGCTCGTCTTCTTGCCGACCATCACCGTCAGGTCGGTGATCGAGCCGGTGGGGATCGGCACGCGGAGGGCGTAGCCGTCGAGCTTGCCGTTCAGCTCGGGCAGGACCTTGCCGACGGCCACGGCGGCGCCGGTGGTGGTGGGGATGATATTGACGGCCGCGGCGCGGCTGCGGCGCTTGTCCTTGTGGATCATGTCGAGGATCCGCTGATCGTTGGTGTATCCGTGGACGGTGGTCATCAGGCCCTTGACGACGGTGAAGTTGTCGTGGAGGACCTTGACGACGGGGGCGAGGGAGTTGGTGGTGCAGGAGGCGTTGGAGACGCAGAGCGTCTGGCCGGTGAGGATGTCGTCGTTGACGCCGAGGACGATCGTCGCCGCCGTCCCCTTGGCCGGGGCGGAGATGATCACCTTCTTCGCGCCGGCGTCGAGGTGGCTGTCGTAGCCGGGCTTCTGGTCGGTCTTGTTGGCGCGGAAGATCCCCGTCGCCTCGATGGCCACGTCGACGCCCAGATCGCCCCACGGCAGGTCGGCGGGGTTCCGCTCGCCGAGGACCTTGATCTCCTGACCGTTGACCACCAGGGCGTCCTGCTTCGCGACGACCTTGCCCGGGAACTTGCCCTGCGTCGAGTCGTACTTCAGCAGGTAGGCCAGCATGTCCGCGTCGGCTAGGTCGTTGATCGCCTGGACGTCGAACCGGTCCGGCTGCTCGCTCATCGCGCGGAACACCAGCCGACCGATGCGGCCGAATCCGTTAATGCCCACTTTCACTGCCATGGTAGAGGCTCCTTTCTGCCTTCGGTTGTTGTGCCGCCACTGCCGTGGCCTGCTTCTCGTCTGCCTTGTGCGTTCGGCGGGGCCGGCGCACGAGCGGCATACCCTAGCGACAGGCGGCGGGGAAGTCAAGGCCTTTGCTCCGCCGCGGCGGACGAATGCGGATGCCGTTCAAAACCGGCTTGGTATTCTGCCGATGGATAGGTATGGTAACCTATGGCCACTCAGCAAAACGGGAGCATATCGAGATGAGCGAGACGACCCCGCCGGCAGCCGAAGACCGCGTCGTCTGCCCCGCCGCCCGAGACCCCGCCGTCCGGCTGTTCATCGTCGCCGGCATGCTGATCATCTTCGGGGCCTGGTGCGCCTACGACAGCTTCATCGCGGGCAAGTACCCCTACCCCGACGACGGCAACGTCAACGACGTGGCCAAGTTCTACTTCAACCGTGGCGGGGGCATCGTCCTGCCGATCGCCGGGGCCGTCCCGCTGGTCTGGGCGCTGGTCTGCCTCAAGCGCAAGCTCGTCGCCGACGCGGCCGGCATCGGCTACGAGGGCAAGCCGCCCATCCCCTGGGACAGCGTCACCGGCCTCGACGCGACGCTGCTCGAGGAGAAGGGCATCCTCAAGGTCAACCACGGCGGCGGCAAGACGCTCGTGCTCGACTCGTGGAAGCTGACGAACTTCAAGGCCCTCGTCGCCTTCGTCGAGGCCCGCGTCGGCGGCCCCGACGCCGACGGCGAGCCGCCGGCCGCCCATCCCGGCCAGAGCGACCCCGTCGACGATGCCGCCGGCGAGAGCGACCCTGGCGGCCGCGACTGACCCGCCGCCGGCGGCTTCGCGCAGCTTGCACGACCGGCCCGGCGCACCGACGGGCCGGACGCGAGAATCTGCACCTTGCCCCCCAACCCGCCCGGTTTTGTCTTGGCGCGCAGCCGCCGGACGCTAAAATGCCCTGTTCCCGATCCGGCCGACGCATCGGCCCGGAGGCGCCGCTAGCTCAGTTGGCAGAGCAGCTGACTCTTAATCAGCGGGTCCGGGGTTCGAGTCCCTGGCGGCGCAGTTCAGAGCCGCGCCTAGGCCATACGCCTATGGGCGGCTCTCTCACTGCGCAGGCGGCCACACCTCCGCCGCGTCCCGGTCGAGTGCCGGCAGGGGACGCTCCCGACGGTCCGGGCAAACTCGGAATACTCCGCGCATGGGTTCGTTTTGCACGTTTTTGTTCTCTGCCGCCGCCCGCGGCCACGCAAGCCAACAGATCAACACGCGCGGCCGTCCGCGCGCAGACTATCGCCCGGCTTCCCTCGCATCCGGTGACCGCCGCCGCCGAGAATCCCCCCACCAAAGCGCAATTCTAGCGCCGCGGCGGCTTCTGCCAAGAGGCAAACTGAAGAAAAACGGCGCATCCGGGATTGGTGCGCGCGGAGCTGACCGGCCCTCCGGCGTGTGGCCGCGAAGGCCCTGCCTTGCCCCTATCGCTGTTGGCATCGGATCGCAGCGCCGGCGCCGGCTTTGCAGCCGACGGCCGCCCCTTCGCTGACGACAGCGACGACGGCGACGCTCACAGGTGCATTGCATCGAGCCTGCGCGAGGTGCTGGAATGGCCATGACTGCCGGGCTTCCTCCACCCGGCGGCCGTCAAGCAGGGAAGGCGCTTGCGGCCCTCGCGGCCGGCGGTAGAATCGTCAGGGAGGCCGGCGGCGGCCGTTGATCAGAGGCCGTCCGGGAAGTCCCGGCTGAAAGAGGATGCGGCATGGGAGCATCGCTGTTGCGCTGCATTGTTCCGTGCGGACTGCTGATGGCCACCGTTGGTTGTGGTGGGGACCTGGTCTACAACTTCGACAATGGGTTGACAACGGGGAGCATCGAGCCCATTGACGACCCGACGAAGGTGGCGCTGCTGGAAACCTATGCGCCTCGTGTATACTTCCACAGTCGGGAGGAGTACTGGCCGTCCTCGGTCGAATGGTCCTTCAACTTCCTCAAACGGGTCTGGGACTCGCGCAGCGGGAAATGGTGGTTGGTGTCGAAGGAGAAGCTGAGGAAGCCGTCTTCGGTTGTCGCTTACTTCCATGGCGCCGATCCGGATCGGCAATGGACCGGCATTCCCTGTTCACTCGACGACGTGCCGGCCTACGCATTCTGGCACAAGGTGGATGATCGAAGCTACGACCTGCTGTATTTCTTCTACTACCCCTACAACAGGGGCAAGCTCGTCAAGTGGGGTGGCCTCGGGAAGCTGCGGCCTATTCCCATCAATACGGTTTTCGGCAACCACGTCGGCGACTGGGAGCACATCACCGTGCGCCTGACGTGGCAGAGGGTCTGGGACGACTGGATACTCGCACCGTCAATGGATGCACATGTGCCAAGCCTCTACCTGTCCTCCCACAGCCACGGTCAGAAGTCGCGCTGGCCCGTGCCGTGGGTTCCGGACACGCATCACCCGATCATCTACGCCGCCAAGGGCTCGCACGGATCCTATCTCAAAGCCGGCAGCCACACCTACAAGACGTCGTTCTGGGTGGGCAAGCTCAAGGATCACACGGATAAGGGCACTGCCTGGGACACCTGGAAGAAGCTGGAGTGCTTCGATTACGATGCGAAGCGGGGCCTGGGCCCCACGTGGAAGGGGACCTGGCCCACCTGGCTCAAGAAGGGCGCCGCTGACAGGGACGTCGGCAGCGAGGACCCGGCCAGCGGGCCCGTGTGGCGATGGGGCAACTACCGCAGAGGGGAGCAAGCCGGGTACTACAGGCTTGCCCACGGCCCCACAGGTCCCGCCGACAAGCCCTACCTGACCACGCGAGCGCTTGACTGAGACGGGCGAGCTGCCCGGCCTCTGGCTTTCAACGTCACGCTCGGCTACGATGGCACGGCTCTACCCCTTCACGTCCCGGCGGACCTGGTGGCGGTCACCGAGCCGTCCGGCTGGGTCACGGCGGCCTACCAGTTCAGTGCCCAGCTCAACCCGACGTGGGAGGAGATCTATCTGAAGTTCGATTGGCATCAGCCCGGGATGTCTTCGGCCTACGTCGATCAGGTCGTGATCGACACGCTGTGCATCCCCGAACCCGCCACGCTGTCGCTGCTGGCGCTGGGCGGGCTGGCGCTGATGCGGCGGCGCCGGTAGGCGTCGTGGGGACGGAGGGAGGCCCGGGCGGGTTTGTGAGGGACGCTCCGGCCTTTTGTCCGGGCTGACGGCCGGCGGAGGCTTGCGGGCCGGCCCACCCGCCTGCCGCCTGCCGGCTGACGGCTCGCCGGTGGGACGGCCGCGAGTTTTCCGGAAGGTGCTTCAGTCGTTCGGCCTATCGGCCGATGTAGGCACATGGGTTAATACGGGTGGGGACGAGAAATGCGGGAACCCGGCGACGTGCTTCGCCGGGTTCCCGTCTTTTGCGCCCCCCCGCAAACGAACGGCTCCTTCCCGTCCAGGCCGCGCAGGGCACGTGGGGACTGCTGGCACTGCTTCCGGGCGGCGGCTAGAATGCGGGGCAGTCCGGCAGGAGGGCTGCGCGGCGCTGACCGGGAGACGCGCCCGGCCCTGCTTGCGACGGCGGGAGGCGAGGCATGACGGGAAGAGACGGGATCAGTCGGCGCCGGTTCCTGCGCCGGGCCGCTGCGTGCGGGGCGGCTGTCGCGGCGCGGCCGTGGCTGTCGGTCGGACGGGCGCGGGCCGCGGAGGCGCCGAAGAGGCCCAACATCCTGCTGATCGTCAGCGACGACCAGGGGTATCGCGACCTCGGCTGTTTCGGCAGCGAGGAGGCGAAGACGCCGCATCTGGATCGGCTGGCGCGGGAGGGGATTCGGCTGACGAGCTTCTACGTCTCCTGGCCGGCGTGCACGCCCAGCCGGGGCAGCCTGCTGACGGGTCGGTATCCGCAGCGTCACGGCGTGTACGACATGATCCGCAACGAGGCGCCGGACTACGGCAAGAGGTACACCCCGGCCGAGTACGCCGCCACGTTCGAGCGGATCGGCGGGATGGACACGCGCGAGGTCCTCCTGCCGAAGATGCTCAAGCAGGGCGGCTACGTCAGCGGGATCTTCGGCAAATGGGACCTGGGCATGCACAGGCGGTTCCTGCCTCTGGCGCGGGGGTTCGACGACTTCTACGGGTTCGTCAACACGGGCATCGACTACTACACGCACGAGCGGTACGGCGTGCCCTCGATGTACCGCAACAACAAGCCCACGACCGAGGAGAAGGGCACGTACTGTACGGACCTGTTCCGGCGCGAAGCCGTGCGGTTCCTCAAGGCCAACCGCGATCGGCCGTTCTTCCTTTACGTGCCGTTCAACGCCCCCCACAGTGCCTCCAACCTCGACCCGAAGATCCGCGGCGCGCCGCAGGCGCCGGAGAAGTACATGCGGATGTACCCGCACCTGAAGGAGCAGTACGTCCGGCGGGAGAAGCACCGCTACGCCGCCGACGCGATCGTGCCCACGCGACAGACGAGGCGGCTGAAGTACCTCGCCTCGATCACCTGCATGGACGAGGCGATCGGCGAGCTGCTGGGCCTGCTGGACCGGTACGGCATCGCCGAGAAGACGATCGTCCTCTTCCTGTCGGACAACGGGGGCGGGGGGGGCAGCGACAACGCCCCGCTTCGAGCGGGCAAGGGCGCGATGTTCGAGGGCGGCCTCCGCGTGCCGTGTATCGTCCGTTACCCCGGCAGAATCCGGGCAGGGGCGGTCACAGATGCGTTTTTGACGTCGATGGACATCGTGCCCACCGTTCTGAAGGCGGCCGGGATCGAACCGCCCGCCGGCGTCGTGCTCGACGGCTACGACATGATGCCCACCCTCTCGCGCGGCGCGCCTTCTCCGCGGACGGAGATGTTCTGGCAGCGCAAGTCCGACCGGGCCGCTCGCGTGAGCCAGTGGAAGTGGGTCCAGTCGGCCCGTGGGGGCGGGCTGTTCGACCTGTCCGCCGACCCCGGAGAGACCCGCGACCTGTCCGCGAAGAACCCGCGGAAGCTCCACGAACTCCAGGCCCGCTTCGCCCAATGGCACAAACGCATGGAACAGGCCGAGCCGCGAGGCCCCTTCCGCGATTTCTGACGCGGGCTGCCGTCCTCACTTCCAGCAGACCACGCGGCCGTCAACGGTTGTGAAGTACAGCCGTCCGCCGCAAGCGGCGAAGCTGTCGTAGACGGGCGAGGCTTTCAGCTTGCTCTCGGTCAGTTTCGATCCGTCCTTCGTCGAGACGGCCCAGAACAGGACGTTCTGCTTCGGATCGCCCGCGAAGAAGTCGTCGACGTTGCTCGCCCCGGCCAGAAACAGCGTCTCGCCGGCCAGGAGCATCGCTCGCGGGAAGATCGGAATGGGCTTCGACCAGACGTACTGCACCTTGGCCTTGGCCCGGCCGCCCCTCCTTCTCTGGCGGCCCTGCTGGGGCGTGCCGGTCTTGATGTCGGCGGCGAAGAGATGGCACTCGGACTGCAATCCCAGGTGGCTGCCCGTGATCGTGTATCCCTTCCGGCCGAAGCCGAAGGCCCGCTTGTCGTTTCTCACGAGGGCCTTGCCGGAGATGTGGCTGTTGCCCGCGGCCGTCCACCCCCCATAGCCGCCTCGCATGAAGCTGCCGATCTGTAGGTACGTGCGGTGCCACCACGTGTCGTCAAGGAAGCCGGCCGAGCAGAACAGGTGATCGACATTCTGTTCGAGCGGCCTGCCGGCGAGGTCGAATCGCTGGTGCCTCATGAACAGCGACGTCCCGTCGGTGGCGAGGACATCGGGAATCGCGCCGGGCATGGTGACGCCCTTGATCACGTTCTGTGGTTCGTTTCCGGTCTTCGGGTCCCTGTGCCGGATTCTCCGCCGAAACTGTAGTTCGCCGGTGACGGCGTGGACGCCGCAGAGGTAGACCCCGCCGTCGACGTAGGACGTTCTCCCGGCCGCCGCGTAGGCGACGGGCCTGCCCCGGGGCCCTTTACAGACCAGAACGTTGCCGTGGACCGGCCAGGCCGACTCGAGCCGGTTGTAGGCGACGATCTGCCGCGATTCGGGCGCGACGCGGAATCGCCACACCAACTTGCCGTCGGCGGCACGGAGGCAGTAGATCCAGCCGTCGGCTGAGCCGAAGTAGACGGCCTCGCCGAAGACGGTGGGCGGCGAGTCGACGCGCCCGCCGGCCGTGAACGACCACAACGGCGAGCCGTCGTCGGCCTTCAGGGCACAGACGGTGTTGGCCTCGCGTCGGGCAACGTAGAGCCTGCCGGCGGCGACGGTGACGGCGGTGAGCGGCCCGGGCAGGGGTCGCTCCCAGCAGGGCTTCAGCCTGGCGGGAAGCGTTTCCGTCGTGGAACCGCTGCGGGCGTTGTCGTGGCGAAGCGTCGGCCAGCCGTTCGGTTGCGGATTGGGGATTGGGGATTGCGGAATCCTGTCGAAGGCAGGGCCTTCTTCCAGGCGCTCGGAGGCTTTCGGCGGCGGCGTCGCCCGCTTGCCGCTCAGGGCGTTGTAGCCGTTGAGCTTCGCCGTGATGTAGCACGCGCAAGGGTGGGTCGGGGCGTACATCAGGCCGTTGGCCGGCATCGAGCCCCACTGGCACGCGCCGCGGACCCAGTGATCCGCGGTCGTCCGACTGAAGTCGCTGACGTCGAGGAACTCGATGCCCGCTCGGCCCTGGATGATGTACTTCGTCGTGGCGCGGTTGCGGTGGCAGCGGTGGTGGCCGAAGCCGAACGTGTAGAGGTCCTGGTCGCGCGGCTTGGTGGCGACGACCTTGCCCGTCTTGAGGTCGTAGATGCTCGTGATCCCCGGCTGCCTGCCCCACGCCAGGACGCCGCTGTAGACCTTCCCGCCGATGACGAACACGTCGGCAGGAGAGTTGAAGCCCTCGTGGGTGGGGGCGGTCCACAGTTGCTTCCCGTCGGCGGCCGAGAAGGCCATGATCAGGCCCTCTTTCAGCAGGTGGTTCGCCGAGACGCGCCACTCCGGCGAGGCCTTGTCCTTCCCGCCGGTATCGACGGGCTTGTCCGCCGCGCGGTCCGCCGACAGCACGACGCCGCCGGCCACGACGAGCGTCGGGGTCAGCCAGGCGTAGCGGTGGCGGACCGACGGGCGCGGGGTCTTCCAGATGACCTTTCCCGTCTCGGGCTCGAGCGCGATGAGGTGGCCGGCGTTCTGGAAGAAGACGCGGCCGTCGCCGACGATGAGCGTGAGCGGGAGGACGTGCGCGGCGTCGGCATCGTCCTTCTTCCAGATCAGCCTGCCGGACTCCGCGTCGAACGCGCGGACGTGCTTGGGCATGTACTTCGTGGTGAACTCGAGGTACGAGCCCCGCCAGACGGGAAACCGCCGCAGGACTTTGCCGCTGGTGGGGCTCTCTTCGTCCAGCGGCTTGCTGACGACGACAAAGAGCTTGCCGCCCTCACAGACGATCTCGTGGGCGTTGTCGGTTCCCTCGTACGTTCGCAGCAGCTTGCCCGTCGCCGCGTCGAGTGCGACGGCGGGCTTGCCGTAGCCGAGCGTCGCATACACGCGGTCGCCGACGGCCACCAGGCGCCGGGGCAGCTCGGCCGGGCCGCTGCGGAAGGGGCGAAGCTGGTTCTCCCAGGGCGAGATGGGCTTCTGCCAGAGCAGCACGCCGTTGAAGGCGTCACGGGCGACGAGCATCCACTTCGAGTCGGCCTTGACGGAGGCGGTGGGCCCGTCATCGACGATGGAGAAGATCCGCCCGCGCGCCGAGACGACGGCGCTGACGCTGGAGAGGTGGTCGTGGCTCCGCCCCCAACGCGGGCCGCTGACCCACTGCATGTGCCGCGGCGGCGCGACCCGCGTGTCCTCTGCCACCGCGTTGTTGTCCGGACCGTGAAGGTAGTGCGTCCACTCGTCGATCTCCTCGGGCCAGAGCTTCGTGAGCTTCCGCCTGCCCTCGCCGGATTTGATCAAGGCCACGCCCCTCGGGCTCAACACGCGCAGGGCTTCCCCGTCGGCCAGGCCCTTCGGCTCGTCCACGATCAGGAGACTGACCAGGTTGTCCGCGTAGGGCAGGTGGCCGCCGTCCCAGCGGATCACGCTGACGGGGCCCGACAGGTTCCGCTTCAGCACGTGCTGTCTCGCCTCCGCGACCCGGGCCGGATCGGCCTGGAGGCCCTGGACCACATACCGATCGTTGATCCTGAAAGCGGCCGTGGACCTGCCGCCGCCCACGTGGACGACCAGCCCGCCCTGGACGCCCGAGGCGGCGACGAGGCCGACCGGCTCGCGGGCCAGCAGGTGCCTCTTGAAGAAGGCCACGTTGCTCGCGTACCTGTTGTCCGATCCCGGATGGGCGAGGTCGGCCTCGATGCCCAACGCGTCCATCTTCGCCTTCAGCGCGACGCCGAACCGGACGTGGTGCACCTTCCAGCCGCTCGCCCGCCGCCCGGTCGGCACGGGGTCGGTCGGCGACATGCCGTAGGACATGTGAATCGGCGGGTCGTCCCTGCTGATCAGCGACAGGGCGGAGATCTCCGCGACGGTCTTGTCGTACTGCTCCTTCGTCTCGGCCCCCAGCGATTCGTAGAAGTTGCGGTGCGCCGAATCGTAGCCGGGGATGTGCTTCTTCCACCATTCCACGTCCATCGTCGTCTGCCCGCCGGACGTCGCGACGCACGTCAGCCGCGTCGATTCGCGCGCGATCGGATCGTCGCTGTCGGGCCTGGCCATGTCGTCGTGGAACGCGAGGTACATGCACAACTGGGCCCCGGCCGAGCCGCCGAACGCGCCGATCCGCGAGGGGTCGATGTTCCACGCGGCGGCCTTCGAGCGCAGCGTCTGGAGGGCGCGGCGGCAATCGTGGTGGGCGGCCGGCAGGGGGGCATGCTGCACGAAGCGGTAGTTGAACGCGGCCACGGAGATCCCGGCGTCCAGCAGGCTACGCAGCGCCTGCTCCCTGATGCCGTTCTTGCTGCCGCCGCGGAAGCCGCCCCCGTGGATGTAGATCGCCACCGGCGCGGGCTTATCCGACCTGGCCCGATAGAAGTCGAGCACGTTCCGCTCGTGCGGCCCGTAGCGGACATCGGCGTGTGTGGGCTTGGGCTTGCCACCCTCGCCGGCCAGTGCGGGCGTTGAGAGGGCCGCGACGTACAGCGAGACAGCCGCGGCGATCGCGGGGAGGCGCGCAATCATGCCTGGTTCCTTTCCATGCTGTCAACCGAACATGCCACCCGGCGCGTGCAACGCCGGGCGCGGTCCTGTTTACCGCGCTCGGAGCCGCGGTTCCAGCTTGATCGGCTCGGCGGAGATCCTCGCCTTCTTGCCGTGGAGGTGCATCTCGAGGAATTGGCGGACGCGTTTGTCCAGCTCGGCGCTGCCGATTGCGGCGGAAGGCCCGATCCTCCTCCAGCGTCAGCAGACCGTCGCCGTTCGTGTCGATCCGGTCGAAGAGGCGCCCCAGCCGCTTGGGAAACTCCTCGCGCGAGAGCTTGCCGTCCTTGTCCCTGTCGTTGTCCTTGAACAGCCGCTCGGCGGCGTCCTGGGCCAAGCAGGGCACCACCAGCAGCAGGGCCGTCAGGGCAGTCCAGAGCAGTTCGGGTCGATGCGCTTCCGGGGGAGGGGCCAGAGGTTGCTGTGGGCACGCGGCCGGCCTAGAATGCCCGGAAAATAGTATGGTGTCCCCACTTTGATGTTGTCCCCATTCTGCGGGGTTGCACGATGAAGCGATGGCTTTCTGCGGCGGTCGGCGTGCTGTGCCTCTCGGCCGGCGGGGCGGCGGAGATGGGGAAGGTCTCGCCCTACCATGAGAACCTCGCCGCCCTCGAGCATGGGGCGAGCATCTTCTCGCCGGCGAAGCCACGCAAAGGGTTCGATCTCCGCAGCATCATCGATCCCGCACGCTGCCCGGGGCCGGAGAAGCATGGCTCGTTCCTCTTCGCCGACGTCGACCAGCGGGAGGTGTTCACCATCGATCTCGGGCGCCTCCGCCGCGGCGGGCTGGCCGTCATCCGCACGCGGCCGGGCGACGGACCGGTCCACGGCGATCCGGATCGGCGCCTGCCGAAGGAGATGCGCATCGACGCGTCGGCCGACGGGCGCGAGGGGAGTTGGACGCTGCTTCGGGAGTGGAAACCCCCCGCCGCCGTCCCGCGACGCCAGTCGATCGTCTGGGACGGCCGGCCGGTCCGCTACCTCCGCTTCGACCTCGGGCAGAACGCCGATCGCGTCGGCAGCCGCATGGCCAGTGTGGAGGTCTTTCGGCGGTACAGGCTGCCCTCCCTGGCCGAGCGGCTGCGCGAGCTCGACCGGCTTCTACGGCGCGACGTGCCCGCGCTGAAGCCGTTCCGCACGGCCCTGGCGGCAGGCGATACCGGCGCGGCCGTCAAGGCGCTGCGGGACCACTTCGCCAACGCCCCGATGGAGCTGGCCGACGGCGTGCCGAAGCACGGGCGGGCCGCCGAGGACTGGAAACGCCGCGTCGTCACGTACGGCGAGCGGTCGTGGCGGCAGCCGGGGGAGAAATTCGACTGGCACTTCTTTCCGTGCGACCTGTCGCACGAGCCGCCGTCGTACTGGGTGGCGGCCTCGCCGTTCTGGTACCTGCCGGACTACTACAACGGCACGGGCAGAAAGGACCCGAAGTATGCCCGCCTGGCCGCCGAGATGATCCGGGACTGGCTGGCCGACGTGCCCTGCCCCCGCGTCCACCGCACCCCGGGCGTCGGTGGGTGGTTCATGGTGACCGGCTGGCCGGCCATCCGCGTCGCCAGCCGCGCCGGCGGACTCGCGCGGGCCGTCAAGGCCTTCGCGCCCGCCCGAGAGCACTTCGACGACGAGACGTGGGCCCACGTGCTCCACGCCGTCTGGGAGCACGCCCAGTTCCTCGCCCACGTCCTGCCCGAACTCGGCGGCAACTGGTCCACGTGGGCGAACGAGCGGCTGATCCTGACGGCCCGCTCGTTCCCGGAGTTCCGCGATCGCCGCTCGTGGCTGGCCGCCGGGCGGAAGGCCTTCGAGAAGGTCGTCCTCGAGCAGGTCTCGCCCGACGGCAAGGAGTGCGAGGACTCCACCTACTACTGCCTCCGCGCCATGCGCGAGATCATCAACATGTACACCGTCTTCGAGGCCGCGGGCGTCAAGCTTTCGGACGAGGCCTCTCGCCGCGTGCGACGCTCGCTCGACTTCCCCGCGTGGGTCCACCAGCCGGACTTCCGCGACCCCGGCATCGGCGATATGGGCGCGGTCCACTCCCCGCAGCGGCACATCCGGCTCGTCCACGACTACGCCGCCGCCTGGGGGCGAGACGACCTGCTCTACATCGACAGCCGCGGCCGGCGCGGCAAGCGGCCGGCCCAATGCTCGCGGGCCTTCCGCGCCGACGGGTGGTTCATCCTGCGGAGCGACTGGTCGGACGGGCTCGACGCCCGCCACCTGATCTTCCGCGCCCCGCCGAATCGCTGCCGCGGCCACGGGCACCTCGACGTGCTGGCCGTCACGCTCTACGCGTTCGGCCGCCCGCTGCTGATCGACCCGGGCATGACGATCTACGGGACCAAGGGCTCGGAGCAATACGGCGCGACGCAGATGCACAACACCGTGACGGTCGACGGCGCGTCGCAGGCCCATGGGCCGGGCAAGGTCAACGCATGGCAGTCCACGCCTGCCTTCGACCTCGCCGACGCCGAGCACTCCCTCTACCGCAACGTGACCCACCGCCGCCGCGTCCTCTTCGTCAAGCCGGACTACTACGTCCTCATCGACGAACTGGCCGGCGCGGGCAAGACGCAGCGCACGCTCGACTGGAATTACCAGTTCCTCGCCGGCGCCGCCCCCCGCCGGGCCGACGGGATCATCCGCACCCGCTTCCCCGACGGCGGGAACC
>Ga0180437_10002314_pt1 | contig 30745 bp, 21 predicted proteins | sample SS_ome_4_FD_132410 | JGI IMG/M metagenome (GOLD analysis project Ga0180437, IMG submission 132410) | Hypersaline lake sediment archaeal communities from the Salton Sea, California, USA - SS_3_D_1 metaG | ecosystem: Environmental > Aquatic > Non-marine Saline and Alkaline > Hypersaline >...
ATAGGCGGCAAGACGGAGGAGATAGACGAGAAGCTGGCTGCGCTGAAATGTCCGCGGTGCGGAATGACATTTCGCAGGTTCAAGAGCAAGGGGAGGCTGGGTTGTCCCCACGACTATGAGGTCTTCAAGGACGGGCTGCTGCCCATCATCGAGCAGATTCACCATTCTACTCAGCATGCGGGAAAGGTGCCTTCGCAGGCAGGGCCGTCGGCGGCTCGCCTGAGCGCGCTGATCAAGTTGCGACAGAACCTTCAGAATGCGGTGTCGGCGGAGAACTACGAGGAAGCGGCCCAGCTTCGCGATAAGATATCGGTGCTCGAAAGGGAGCTTGGCAGTGAAAGCGAATGAGGGACCAGGGAACGGAGCCGAGTGGCTGAGAGGGACCGGCGGCGAGGCGGACATCGTGCTGTCGAGCCGCATTCGCCTAGCACGGAACGTTGCAGATTTCCCCTTTGTCGTTCGGATGAAGGCTGAGCAGCAGGCGGAGCTGGCCAGGTTTCTGGAACAGGGGATCATGGGGGCGGATCTGGCGCCCAACATGCGTTACGTAGACATTGACGAGGCCGACGAGCTGGAGAAGCTCTACCTTCAGGAAAGGCAGTTGATAAGCCGCGAACTCGCCGATGCGAAGGGGAAGCGGGGGGTCAGCGTAGGTGACATGGAGCGGATCAGCGTGATGGTGAACGAAGAGGATCACATCCGCCTTCAGGTGATTCACTCCGGATTTGAGCTGGATGAGTGCTGGGCGGCTGCCGACCGGTGCGACAGCCTGTTGGGAGAACGAGTTCGCTACGCTTTTTCGCCCAGGCTCGGCTATCTTACAGCCTGTCCGACCAACGTTGGCACAGGCTTGCGCGCCTCCGTCATGCTTCATCTGCCTGGCCTTGTCATGACGAAACAGATGAAGAAAGTCTTCGCAGCCATGGCGAAGCTCAATCTGGCAGTCAGGGGGATGTACGGCGAGGGGACCGAGGCCTCCAGCGACCTTTACCAGCTGTCCAATCAGGTTTCGTTGGGCAAGTCCGAGGAAGAGATCGTCCACTCTCTTAAGAGTGTGATCCCTCAGTTGATAAAGTTCGAACGGAACGCGAGGAAGTATCTGTTGGAGCACGGGCGCGTTGCGGTCGAAGACAGGGTGTGGCGCGCATACGGCATGCTGAGGAGCGCACGCACCATATCTTCCCAGGAGGCGATGATTTATCTCTCACAACTGCGCCTGGGTGTGAACCTCGGCATGGTCAAGGACGTGCACATCGACAGCCTGAATGAGCTCTTCATCCTCACCCAACCCGCCCACCTTCAGAAGCTGGAGGGGAAGAAGCTTGAGGAGGATAAGCGGGACCTCGCGCGGGCCACACTGATACGCAACAGGCTCGGGGAAGTGTAGTACTTGTCTCCGGAGGGTCGGTGTGGCTGGACTCCCTAGCGGCGCGGGAGTTCGACGATGCAGTCGAGCGTCTTTCCTGTTTCCACCAAAGTCACCGGAACACCGGACTCATCCTCGATGCGTTCGATCAGCTTTGTCACCTTTTTCGTCAGTCTGCCGGGCTCTCGCACCCCTACGACATCCGGGTCGAGGTGATCGCAGAAGGTGAGTGCTATCTGGGTGGGCCCGTTGAGCATGACCGCGTATCTGAGATGAGGCCAGGATATTTCGCTCGCCTTTCTTCGGGGGCGTCCTGTGGTGACTCCGTACTCCTCTATTCCACGCTCTTCGATCTCCTCCCTGGAGATCTCGAAGGGCAGCGGCCCTTCGCCCACTCTGCTCGGCACAGCCTTCACCAGCATGACGACGTCTTGAATGTGTTTCCAGCTGAGCCCCGCGTCATCGGCGCTTGCGGCCGCGGTGCAGTTGTCCGAGGTGCAGAAGGGATAGTCGGGGGACAATGCCAGAGAAAGCCACGTTCCCTGGCTGCTCTCTATGAGCACCGTCTCCCCGCGCTCGCACGCCTCGTTCGTCTCTGCGGCGACGTCGGTCGTGAATCCTTCAAGTTCAGGTACTTCTCTGGCCTGCTTCGCCTTTCGGAGTACAAACTGCGAAAGGGCGAATCCCGTCCCGCTCTTGGTCGAGCCTATCTTCTCGGCAAGGCCGCGGTCTTCGGCCTCGGCCTTTCTGCACTCGGGGGTAATGATGGGGCAGCGATAGTCGACCTTCGTGCGGCGCTTCAGGTCAAAATCCGCGTCGTACTCCTTGATCTCGCGGAGAAATATCTCCGGGTCCACAGCCACCCCGCTGCCGACGCGAACCTGTGCCTCGCGCTGCACGAGCGCGGCGGGGAGCTGGTTAAGCTTGAGCAGCTTCCCGTCCTTCATGTACACGCTGTGGCCGGCATTAGTGCCTGTGCCGGCTCTGACGCTGTAGGTTACGCCAAGACGCTCGGCCAAATGCGCGGCGATCTTTCCCTTTCCTGAGTCGCCCCAGAATGCGTCCACAACTATGACTGCGCCCATTCATTCTGCTCCTGCACGACGACACACGCCGCAGACTAGGGTTCGAGTCTGCTAACGCCGTCTCGGTCGTATTGGGTCTTGATGATCTCGACTGCATCTTCCTCGCTATCTGTGAGCGAGAAGAGCTGCAGGTCCTCTGCGGATATGTAACCTCGCGAGAGCAGACCGTCTCTCAGCCAACTCAGCAGCGGCTCCCAGTACTCGGCTCCGAACAGACACACGGGGAACGAGGCCTTGCCGATGCGGTCAGTCTGAACCAAGGTCAGCGCTTCGAACATCTCATCCAGTGTCCCGAAGCCGCCGGGGAATACCACGAATGCGATGGAGTGCTTCGAGAACATCAGCTTTCTCACGAAGAAGTACCGAAAGCTCAGAAGTTTTGTGACGTATTGATTGGGGGTCTGCACTTCCGGGAGTTCGATATTCAAGCCAACGGAGACCCCGCCGGCCTCATTGGCCCCCTTGTTGGCAGCCTGCATGATCCCCGGGCCACCGCCGGTTACCACCGCGAATCCGTTCAGGGCCAGAAGCCGCCCAAGCTTCACAGCTTGCTCATAATACGGGTCCTCGGGGGTCGATTGGGCGGACCCGAAGACGCTTACCGCAGGACCGAGATTGGATAGTTCGTCGAAACCCTCTACGAACTCAGCCATAATCCTGAAGACGCGCCACGGGTCGGTCTGGGTATAATCCTGCAATACGTACCTCCCGGCCAAGGGCCAACCAAACTAACATGCTACCGGCGGCTACCGCTTGAGTCAACTGCCTCGTGCAATGTAGAATAGTGTAGCTTAGGGAAAGGGCCAAGTTGGAGGAAAGGACGATGAGCGAAAGCGGTGTTGGGGCAGACATCACGGCTGAAGCCTTGGCGGAAAGCATCCGCAAGCTCCGCGACATAGTCGGGCAGAAGCAGCGACTGCTAGAGGGCATCTCGCGTCTTAGGGAGCGCGTTTCCGAACTTGAGCGAGAGAAAGAGGAACTAAGCGGCAAGCTGGACGAAGCGTCTCAACAGGTCGACAGCCTGAAGGGACAGTTGGAGGAATCGAAAGCCGCTGCCGCGGAGGCCGACAACAGTAGGGAAGAGCTGGCGAGAAGCATAGAGGATGCCAGCCAGGCTTTCGACGAGATCATGGAAGCCCTTTCCTAGGGTGGGAAGATGGATAACGGAAGCGCAATCGATCCTGAGAAGATCAGACAGGCCGTCGAGCGAGTTCTTGCGCTCAAGTCGGAAGTCTCCGCTCTGCGCGAGCAGATGGAGAGGGAGCACGTTGAACTTGGGCACGAACAGGAGCTGCGGGAATCCTTGGAGAAGGAACTGCGGGAGCTGCGGTCCGCCGCTGACGGAGGTAACGGCAGCTCCAAGCATATGTCACAGGATCTCATCAAGAAGCTGATAGCAACGATGCCGGATAAACTGGCTGGGATACTGCGTCGCAAGGGAGAAGCGTTCATACCCGGATTGGGAAGATTCTTGCTGAGGTATGGACCCGAAGGGTCTGTTGTCGATTTTGATCCTGACGCCGGGTTCATAGAGAAGCTGTAGCAGCAGGCAAGGGCTGTGCCGTTTACAAGTTTTTACACCGTTAAGGGAAACGCTGCGCTCGGGCTGTCGTATAATTCTAAGTAGGGACGTAGCGCCGGGCGAGGTTTTCCGCGGGCCCATTGGGGGAACAGTTGACACACATGGCAAGAGCCGCTCTCACTGCAATAACGCTGGCTTGCATTCTGCTGCTTGCGTTGCATTTCGGATCGGCGGAATCCTCTGTCGAGGAGCGGGTGGCGACGGAAGAGCCTCTTCTCCTATCCCTGGAGGACTGCCTTCAGCTCGCAACACAGAATAATCCCTTCTATTTGAGAGAGAGGGAGAGTATCGAGCAGTCCCTCCTCGCGCTGACTAAGTCTCGTCACAACTTCACCACGAATCCCTCCAGCACCATTTCCAGCACGTATACGGGGGGGCCTGGAACTGACGATCAGGTCAGCAGTTCTGCGGAGTTGGAGCTCAGTAAGAATCTTGGCCGCGGGGGAAGCATCAGCGGGAGCGTGGACACGTCGCACCTGCGCCTCGCTGAGCCCGACACGGAGGATTCCTTCGCGTCGTCGTTCAACCTGTATTTCTCTCAGCCGCTGTTGCAGGGCGCAGGTATCCTTGTTGGCAGAGAGTCCTTGACGGATGCCGAGCGCGAGGTGATCTACGCAGGGAGAGATTTCGAGCTCTACAAGCAGGCTTTCGCGATTGAGATCGCAAGCCGATACTGGCGGCTCCTTGAGCGCATGCGGCGTGTGGAGAGCCGCAAGAAGGCTCTGGAGAGCGCTGAGTTCTCGATGAACATGATGCGCGAACGGTTCGAAAAGGCGTTGGGGAAGACTCAGGGAAAAGGCAAGATAGATGCCCTCACGGCAGAAGTGAACTTCTACAACGCTCAAGACGACCTCAATGCCACGGAGCAGGACTACCGCCTCACTCTAGATGAGTTCAAGCTGGACTTGGGAATCGATATTCAGACGCCCGTTGAGCTGGTAGAGGAGAAGCTGGAATACACTCCGCTTGAAGTCGATACGGAGAAGGGCATCGAAACGGCTCTTGTCCGGAGGTTGGATTTGCTGACGGCGAGAGATCGGCTCGAGGACGAGGAGCGGCAGTTGTCGATCACCAAAGATTCGCTTCGTCCGAAGCTGGACCTTGATGTTTCGTATACCGTTCCGAGCACGGAAGCTGGGAGTTTTGGCGGACAGGAGTTGGGGGACCCTTATTTCTCCAGCGGGCTGACCCTTGAGCTGCCGCTCGATCGGAGGGTCGAACGGGCCAATGTTTCGCTGGCGCTGCTTTCTTACTTGCAGCGCGAGCGAAGCGTCAATCGGCTGGCGGACGAGATAGTGCTTGAAGTGAGGAGTGCCGCGCGGGATCTGGAGAGGGCTGATTACAGCCTCAAAATCCAGGAGCTCAACAGGAAGCGTGCAGCCAGCCTGCTGGAGCTTGCCGAACTCAGCCTCGAGCAGGGAGAAATAACTCAGCGCGATTTCGACGATGCGCGGAACGACTTCATCAGCGCGGAGGATGCTTACAACGCGGCCCTGGTGGATTTCTTCATTGCCAAACTCCAGCTCAGGCGCGTTATTGGTACGTTTTACGTGGACACGGAAATGAGTTGGTGACAGGGAGCGCGTGGTGACATGGAAGAAGAACTAGCACTAAATCACCGGAGAGCAAGGAACACGGTGGAGTACCCCGAGGAAGAGCGCCCGCTCGCAAGGCGGCGTTTCGGAAAGCCGCAGGCCGCTGTGTTGGCAGCTGTATTGCTGGTAGCTGTCGTACTCGCAGCTGTCGTGAAGACACAGTTCATGTCCAGCGGCCCCGAGCAGGCCGCGCCCACCCTTGTGAGGGTCCAAAGAGGCGACATCCCCATCAAAATAACCAAGATGGGTGAGCTTACGTCGAAGAATCCGATCGAGGTCACGCCCGAGACGAAATCGTCATACAAGATCAAGTATGTCGTCGAGGCCGGTGAGATGGTCAAGAAGGGCGACGTGCTCGTGGAGTTGGACAAGTCAGACCTGGAGCCAAAGATCGCCGACCAGGAGTTGAAGGTCGAGTCGGAGAACGCCGCCCTTGCCACGGCGAATGAGAACTACAACATCCAGAAGCTCAACAATCAGACCGCGATGAACGACGCGCAGCTCGGATTGGAACTCAGCGCGATTGAGCTGGACCGCTATCTGGGGACCCAAGTTGATGACGATGCTTTGCCTGTGCTCTCGCATGCGAGCGCGGGGGATTTCGAAATGCTTGACTTTTCTCCGTTGCTGGAGGATGGGTCTTCTGCGAAGCCCAGAGAGGGATTGCTGACGTACTTCAGCAAGACGGGCGAGGCTTACCAGAAGGTTCGCGAAGCCGAGCTCACCGTGAGGAGGGCCGAGAAGGAGTTGGGATGGGCACAGGAGGACTTGGCCGCTACCAAGGAGTTGTGGGAGAAGGAGTTCGCGACCGCAAAGGAGCTCGAGGAGGCGGAGTTCGAAGTGGAGGAGAAGGACAACGCGCTGGCGACAGCTATCCTCTCAAGGAATCTTACCAAGAAGTACACGCTTCTTCAGGATGTCCGAAAGAAGGTGAACGACTTAGTCAAGGCCCGCAACGACGTGGAGGCTCAGAGAAGCAAGGCCGCGTCGCAGTTGACACAGAAACAGGTCGCGGTGAGCGAGGCTAAGATACGGCTGGACAACGCTGTGAGGAAGCTCGACGAGCTAAGAGAAGAGCTGGACAAGATGACGATCCTTGCGCCGGCTCCGGGGCTGGTAATAATCGGCGAGCAACGTGGGAGCCGTCGCTACGGCAGCGACGACGATATCAAGGTTGGGGGAACCGCTTACCCTGGCAGGACCCTCATCACGCTTCCCGATTTCTCCGTGATGCAGGCTTCGGTCGCCATACACGAAGTCGATATTAACCGCATCGCGATGGACCAGAAGGCCACAATAACCCTGGATGCTTACCCGGATGTTAAATTTCATGGGGAGGTCACCGACATCGCCAAGCTGGCGAGGGAGGAGAACTGGTACTTCGGCCCTGAGGTGAAGGTGTTCCCCGTCGAGATCACCATCGAGGGCGAGGATGAGCGCCTTAAGCCGGGCATGACGGCCAAGGTGGAAATACATGTCGGAGAGGCGAAGGGTGTGCTTTTTGTGCCCGTCGATGCGGTGCAAGAGCATGGAGGCGCGAAGGTCTGCTTGGTCTATACGGACGACAATGTGGAGCCCAGGCAGGTCGAAACCGGTGTCTCCAATGAGAGCTTTGTGGAGATAAAGGGGGGATTGGCTGAAGGTGAGATGGTGGCGTTGGGGCCTGATATGCAACAGTTGGGGTTGCTTCCTGAGGCTGAAGCGGAGGGGGGGGGTGAGGGGAAGCTTGGCAATGTGGCGAACGGAGGCATGGGGAGTACGTCGGGCGGACGAGGGCTGTAGTATACGGTTCCCGGGGTAACAAAACGAACTTGACAGATAGTGGCGGCATTGGCTATTGCTCATGAGTCCATCAAGTGAGGGCGTAATTGCCCGGCTGCGGGGCGTAAGAAAGACCTACGGACGGGGCGGCGTGCCCGTTCGCGCCCTCCGGGGAGTCGATGTTTCCATCGTCCCGGGAGAGTACGCCGCCATCATGGGCCCTTCCGGGTCAGGCAAGTCCACACTTCTGCACATCCTCGGTTGCCTGGATTGTCCGACTTCGGGAAGTTATGTCCTGGAGGGACGGGACGTGAGCAGGCTGTCGGATCGCGAGCTCTCTTCGACGAGAAACCGGAAGTTGGGATTTGTCTTCCAAGCGTACAATTTGATTTCACACTTGACGGTCCGAGAGAACGTCGAAATCCCGCTCTTCTACATGGGTGTCCATCCGAGAGAGAGACAGCTACGTAGCATGGAACTCGTCGAGATGGTGGGACTGGGGGGAAGGGCGGAGCACAGACCCACTCAGCTTTCGGGTGGGGAGGCGCAACGCACTGCCATAGCCAGGGCCCTGGTCAACAACCCTGTCCTCATTCTGGCTGACGAGCCGACGGGCAACTTGGACAGCAAGACCGGGGAGGAAATCCTCGCAGTGTTCGACGAACTTCACTCTCGCAGGCGTACGATCGTGACGGTGACGCACGACCCCGCGATCGGGTCGCGAGCGGACAGAGTGATCCGCATCAGCGACGGCTTGATTGTGAACGGGGCCTCTTCCGACGTCGATGCGGACGGAGAGCGCGGTTAGCACGGAGTCTTGGTGTGTTTCGCTTCCTCGAGATGATAAAGCTTGCGCTCAGGAGCCTGTCGCTCCACAAGATGCGTTCAGGCCTGACGGGGCTGGGGATAATATTCGGCGTCGGTGCCGTAGTCTCTATGCTGTCCATCGGGGAGGGTGCTCGCTGGGAGGCGCTCAACCAGCTGAAGCTCCTGGGGACCGACACGATCATCGTGCGCAGCGTCAAACCTCCCGTCAGCGTCACGCCTGACACGGAGCAAAGCTGGGTGATTGACTACGGGCTAACTTTCGCCGACGCAGATCATCTCGAATCTGTTTGCCCGGGCATTGAAGTGCTGGCGATCGTGCGCGATTGTCGGAAGGATATCTGGTACAGAGGGAAGCGGGTGGACGGAAGGGCATTTGGGGTCACCCCGGTGTATCAGCAGGCGGGAAAGGCTGAGCTCGAGCGCGGACGGTTCATAGCTGAGCTGGATATGGAGAAGTTCGACAAAGTGTGTGTGATAGGTGATTCGATCAAGAGGCAGCTTTTCCCCTATCGTGACCCTCGCGGGGAAGGGTTAAGGATTGGCGGCAAGGAATTCACCATCATTGGTGTGGTGGCCTCTCGCGGCGCTGCTGGGGGCGGCTCCCTCTTGGCCGGTCGCGACGTCAATCGAGACATCTACATGCCGCTATCCACCGCACTGAAACGCTTTGGGACTCTGTCGTACCAGATGGGTTCCGGCTCGGCTGAAGGGGCGAAGATTGAAGCGGATGAGTTTCTGATAAAGCTGAGCGACAGTGAACTGGTGGAATCGAGCGCGAAGGTGATCAGAACCATTCTCGAGCGGAGGCACCCCGACCCCGATTACGAGATAGTGATTCCCCAAGAGCTTCTCCGACAGAGCCAGCGAACGCAGAACATTTTCAACGTGGTCATGGGATCGATCGCCGGGATATCGCTGCTCGTCGGAGGGATCGGGATCATGAACATCATGCTGGCCACCGTTACCGAACGAACGCGAGACATAGGAATACGGCGCGCCATTGGCGCGACCCGCGTTGACATAGTCTTGCAGTTCTTGATTGAAACCGTTGTTCTATCCTGTATCGGGGGTGGCACGGGCGTATTCCTCGGTGTGGCCGGCGCCAGGATGGTATCTGCTGCGGCTGATTGGAAGACCATAGTGACTGCCTGGTCCGTCATCACGGCCTTCGCGATATCCGCTCTCGTCGGCATCATATTCGGCCTATACCCGGCTTGGAAAGCGGCCAATCTCGATCCCATTGAGGCCCTAAGGTACGAGTGACGACATCGGCTTGATGGGCGGGGATTCGTTCTGCTATACTTCCATCCCTTAGCGTCGACTCGTCGGTGTTGACGTTTCGAGCAGACGCCGCCCAAGGCCCCTGGTGTGAGACATGATTCGCTTTCGGCAACCAAGGCGGGTTGCATCCGACCCCGTTGGCATCACTGACCTCTCCTGGTCTCCGAACGGGGGGAGTCTATGCTACGTCAAGGGCTTCAAGACGATCTGCGTTTTCGAGTTCTCCTCCGCACAGGAGAGAAAGTTGTGCGAGGGCATCACGCCTTCGTTTTCCGCCGACGGAAGGTCGGTGCTCTTCGCTCGGGACGGGCGACTTCTCCGCTATGTCCTGGCTAACGATGGAGAGCAAGAGGTTGTTATCAGAGACCGAGTGCTCAATCGGTTGCCGAAGCACTCGCCTGCTGAATCACCGGACGGAAGAAGATTGGTCTTCCAGTGCTCCCAGATAGAGGACTCCGAGCTGAGAAGAAAACGCGGGTTCTTCTGCGTGTGCGATTCAGATGGTGGTGCGGCGGCAAGGTTCGATGTTGAAACGCTGGGCGGTGGCGCAGTATGGTCGCCGGATTCGAGCAGGCTGGTCTTCTGGAACTACGAGGGAGGCGCGAGGGTGTTCGTGAGCACTGCCGCCGGGGAACGTGAGGTGCGATTCCACGGGCTTTGCCCTGCCTTCTCTGACGAGTCAAATCGGATTGCGTACAAGGATGTCGGCGGCATATTCGTGCGCTCTTTGAGGGACGAAAGGTGGCAGGCGGATGGTGAGCCGACTGTGCCGGTGGAGGGGGTGCGAAGTCTTGGCTTCAACCCTATCGCGTGGATTGACGGGAAGACGTTGCTCGTGGAGGAGGGTGGGGGGGTATGGTCGGTTGAGTTGCAGGGGGGCGAGGTGACTTCTGTAGGGGACATCCCCGGGATAATCAGGCGCGGGACCGCGACGCTCGCGTGGCGGGGAGGTGGGTTGGGCTTCGCAGCAGAAGTAGAGGGGGAGGGGGGATCGGTGTTGGTGGTGTACGAGGCCGATTCGTCGGCGTAGGGTGTCCCCGCTCCAAGGTCGCGCCAAACGCTATCGGGGAACGGACCAAGTCCGCAGCCCGTGGGGTTCGAACTGGAAATCGATTATGCGGACCTGTGCTGCTTCCAGCGCTTTCCGAACTTGGTGCTGCGCATCGTAGCTGCAGTAGAACAGCAGACAGCCGCCGCCTCCGGCCCCGCAAGCCTTGCCGGCCAAAGCGCCCTTCTCCTTCGCGAGCGAGATCAGACCGTCGATCTGTTGGTTAGTCACCGATGGATGCAGCAGCTTCTGCAGCCGCCAATTCTCATCAAGCAGAGCGGCGTACTCCCTAAGATCCCCAGTGAGGAGCGCGATCTTCATGTCTGCTGCGGCGCGCTTGAGTCCGTCTATCGCCTCTTTGGTCTTCGTGTCGCCCGATACATACGCATCGGCCACGTTCTTGTGGATGTCTCCGGAGAGCCGAGACTTGCCCGTGTAACAGAGCACCGTGTTCTTCTCAAGTTCAAGAAGAGTGTCAAAGGAAATCTCGAGCGGCGACTGCTGGACACTATCTTCCACGAATTCGAGAAACCTGAAGCCCCCGAGAGCACTGGAGTAGTGGTCTTGCTTGCCGCCGCGTATGCCGAGTTCCTCACGCTCAATCGCGCTTGCCATTTCGGCTACTTCGTAAGGGAGAAGGGACTCCCCTGCATACTTGCTGAGAACGCCGATGAGTGCGACCCCCATGGATGCGGAGGTGCCAAGTCCGCTTCCCGCCGGGGCGGTTGACTGGGTAATTATCCTGAATCCCCCTTCCACGCCCAGGCGTCTTATCGCCGCCTTAACGAGGTCCAGGTTGCCGTCGTACTCGAGCTTCCTTATGTCCTCAGCTTCAACGTAGGTGTCGTAGTCGCTTGAGTAGATGTGGATGCCGGATTCGCTGGTGGTCCCCTCTTGCCCGGGGATTAGGGTTGCATAGGAGAAGATGTTCGCAGCCGCGTTGACCACTGCGCCGGGAGGATCCTTCGCGAAGAGTGCCACGTCCGTCCAGCCACCTGCGAAATCTACTCTTACCGGCGCACGAGAGCGATGTATCATGCGTGCTCCCTCAGGCAATGCCTTAGAGTCAGAACGTCCTAGGGCGCTGACTCTCGGCACGGGCACGGACATTGCAGAAACGCTTCACGGATGAAGGGCATCACTTGAAACTGAGTTCCCACTCTTCGACGGGGACCCCTCTGAGGGTCCGAAGGAACGCCTCTACAACGACGGGCTCATAGAGGACGTTCGCGTTTCTGATCAGTTCGGCCCTGGTTTCTCTCTCGCTCTTCGGCGCAGACCGGTAGGGCCGCTCGGACCTCATTGCGTCGTACGAGTCTGCCACTGCGACAATCCGCGCTCCCAGCGGAATGTCATCCCCTTTGAGCTTCCTGGGATAGCCCGACCCGTCAATCCGTTCGTGATGAGCCATGACCAGCGGAGCAACGGCAGAGATTATGTCCGCGGCGCTCACAATCTGGCTACCGACGGCGGGGTGTTGCCTGACCTGCCCCCATTCCTCATCGGTCAGCGGCCCGTTCTTGCTGAGGATTAGGTCGGTCCAGCCTATCTTGCCGATGTCGTGCAACCTTCCTGCCTGGCGGAGGAATTCGACCGAGTTATCGTCCAGCTCCATACGGTGCGCAGTCTCGGCGGCCAACCAGCTTACCCTTTCGGAATGCCCCTTGGTGTAGCGGTCACGGCTCTCCAGCGCCACGGCTAGGCTGGTGACTATGTCGACATAGTTCTGCTGTAACTGCGAGTAGAGTCCGGCGGCGTGTATCGACATGGCCGCGCCTCCCGCAAGCGCTTCGAGAAACTCTCTATCGGCTTCACAGAAGCCGTTGCCGTTGAGGGCATTCGCTACCGTGATGACTCCGAGGACCTCTCCCCTCGCCTTCAAGGCAACCGAGAGGATAGATCTCAGATGCCTCCATCCGTGGGGTCGCTGTTCCATGGCAGAAACGTCGTTGATGAGCAGCGATTGGCCGTCTCTTGCCACCCAGCCTGATATGTCTTCGCCTATTCGAACGACGCTGCCGACCTTCATTCCGTTCTGAGGACCGGACACCGCCCTGACGACGAGTTCGGCGGCGCTTTGTTTGAGCAGTATCGCGACACGTTCGACGCGGAGTTCCTCCGCAATGACGCCATTGACAATGTCGAGCACTCTATCAAGCGTGGCAGGGGAGCAGATGTCGCGAGTGAGAGAGTATATCGACGAGAGTTGCTGATGGGTTCTCTCCAGTTCCTCGTGTGTGTCCGCGGTGGCGATTGCCACTCCGCTGAGGTCGGCAATTGCCTCCATCATCGTGACCTCTTCGTCGCCGAACTCGTGGAGCTTCTTCCAGTAGACTGTGAGGACGCCGATGACTATTCCCTTGGCGAGAAGGGGAACACAGAGGAGAGAACGAAGCCCCTCGCTGGCGGCATATTCAGGGTAGCGGTAGTTCGAGTTGTGCTGCATGTCGTTCACGATTCGAGGCTTGCTTTCGCGCACCACCACTCCGGCGACGCTTTCGCCGACCTTCACGCTTCCCTTTCGCAGGTATGACTTGGACAGTCCGGAGGAGGCGCGCATTACCAGCTCGTTTCTGTCCCTATCGAGAATGCGGATGGAGCAGCAGTCGGTGCCAAGAAGACGACAGGAGATGGAGATGGTGTGGTCGAGGATCTTCCCGAGATCGAGATCGGAAGTTATGGACCTTGCAACATCCAACAGGGCTTTGAGCCGACGGGCCTTTTCAGCCAAACTGAGGTTGGAGTGTTCCAGTTCGCTGTAGGCCTTGCGGAGGTCTCTGTGCGCGTCGGCGAGCTGCTGATGGACTTGCGCGAGGGCACTGTATCCCTGCTCTTGCCCCACATCTACGGTTTGCGGCATACGGCCTCCATTGCTGAAGCGCCGCTGCCCGCCATCCTCTCCCTGCAAGACTATTATACCCTCTTTCGGGCTGCCGTCAACGAAGGCCCCGTCCCGCGGGCGGTTCCGTGCCCAAGCCTCTCCCGGTTCATTCCGGGGCCTATTCAATACTTATCGTTCATACCGAGGACCTCCTTGACGGCTTGCTCCAGCATATCAAGGTATTTCTGAGCATCGTACCCGTCGTCGGCGCTCAGCAATTCGTACGGCCGTGCACGCTCTTCCGGGATATGCGCGGCTTCGTGACAAATAAGGTATTGGACCTTCTCGCCCGGCCTGACGTGCTTTCCTGCCTTCTCCAGCTGGAGCGCCGCGACGTGCGCCAGAGTCTCGTTGGAGTAGTCGCTCGTCTCCTTGGACATCCTTCGTCTGATGAGCAGGCTGTCCGGGTCGACTTCCCCCGAGGTGAGTGCGAACTCGAAATCGGCCGCTAGTTGTGCGGCCTCGCCCGCAGCCTTTCGCCGGAACTCCTTGGGGTTCCGCGCAAGGCTCAGCAGCTCGAGAAGCTCGCGCTGAGCCCCTCTTATGAACTCCGGCATGTCGCCTCTGCGTGACGCGACGCCGCGGGCCTTGAGCCCACCTCCCTCAATTGCTCCGAAGAACCGGTTCGGGACGGGCCTGGCCAGGTCAACGCGGGAGGGGAGAAAGGCGACCCATTTGTAGCGGGCCTCCAGGGACATACGGACGCCGGTGGCATCTGTTATCAGCGCGCAGAGCGATTGGAGACCTTCCGCATCCCGCCGCCGGGGTCTGATCCAGAGCGAGTCCGTCATGGCGTGGAGCACTTCGTAGCCGCGCGCTTCGCAGATCTCTTTGGCGGTGAGCAACGCTTCTCGCCCGAAGGCGGTCACTGCCTCATGTGACTCGATTCTCCCGAAGCGCGCGTTCTTGTATCCCAGGTACCCGAAGCACGTTACCAACATCCACTTGAGCACGGCCTGCCGGTTATCGTAAGTCTCCCGTGCTGTGCCGGTAGTGTGCGCAGCCTGGGTCTTGTAGCGAGACCTCCTCTTGAGCAGAGGCTCCAGTACGCGCGGCACGAGGCCCCGCCTTCTCTTGCATATGTGGTACCTCAACTCTGGAACATCCGCGCCGGTGCAGCACGCGCAAGCAACAGTTTCCGGGGATATGTTGTGGCGAGCCATGAGGCCCGGGTACATGGATTCAAAATCGATCTCGGCAACGCCAACATGCAGTCCTGGAGGCGGCATGAATATCAGGCCTCCCTTGTCACCTGACAGAAGTTGCGCGGCAGTCTTGAAGTTTTCCGCTCGAGACTTGCGGTGAGGAACGAGAATCCGGTCGCGCACGGCTTGTTCCACCTGCATGGAGCTGATCGCAGTGCCGGGCGACGCACGCGCCGCACGCTGCACGGGGAGCTTGCTGATGCGCGCGAATTCGACCACTCCCTCGAGCCCACACTGCTTGTATATGAAGGAGTTGCTCCTATCTATGTGGATACGGCCCATGAGGTCGAAGCTCCCGTCCTTGTACAGAATCCGGCCGTAGCTGAAGTAGCTGCTTCCACGGCCGCCTCGGCGGAGCGCTTGCGGTGCGGGCTCTCTGTCCAGGCCGAGGCTCACACGGCTTCGGCGTGCAGCTCTCTGGAGTTCGGGAAGGAGGACCGAGTCGCCCCGGTCAGTCAGCACCAAGTCCGGGTCGCTTCGGGTGATCGCGTCGGCAACTGCTTGGACTGCATCCGCGGAGGAACGGGTGCTGAGTTCCATCTCGTACCCCTCCCAAGTGCGCAGTCGCAGTGCTCCGGCGTGCACCCCTCTTCCCCGGTCCCCTTCGAGTGTCAGATCGAGCCATGGAAGGTCGGGCGGATCGTACTCGGTCTCCCACGGCGAGGTCGTCGCGGCGATGGAGAGCACGGCGGAGTTCTCTACCTCCGCTTCGATGTCCGCGAAGGGAAACAGGTTTCGGACGTAGAGGTAGTACTGGTCCTCGGGGATGTCGCAGTTGTATATCTCGAGCGGCCCTTCCAGCGGGAGCAGAGCGGAAGCGATTTCTTTTCGGCGGCCGTACCCCCGGCAGATCACTTCGGCGACCACTACTTGCTCGCCGGACCAGAACTCGGTCATGCGCGTGTAGCGTGAGCGGGCGATCAGCCCACGGCTGTCAAGCCGCCTGATCGCCCTGTTTCTCGCGGACGCCGACCCGCCTAGATAGAGAGGGAGGGGAACGTTGTCCTGGAGCCTTATCACGTCGCCGCCCGCCCGAACCCACAGAACCATGGCCTCCGAGGTCGGGTAGACGTCAAGCAGGACTCCCCGAATGGTCTTGTGCATCAGAGTCTCGCGCTGTTAGGCGGCGCAGTCTGTGGAGTTCCCTTTCCTGGTCCAGCAGAACGCTGATGACGAGGGATTCGAAAGGATGGGGCATCGCCGCGTAAGCCCACGCCTGCACGTTCCGCCTGGCTCTGTGGAACATCCGGTCAAACAGGGCCTGATCCTCTTTGCGGAGCGCGCGCCGGAACTTCTTCCAGCGTTCGGCCTCGGCATCGATTACCTGACTGAAAGATGGCGCTGTGCGTCCCATTGCAGAGCCCTCCGGCTGCGGAGTCCCTCCAACAGTGCGTCCACGTCGGCTTCTTCAGGGAGAACGACAGGGCTCGTCGTGGCGTGCCGTAGCTGCGACAGGAGCCAAGGTCTGCGCCCCAGCTCCTCTCTGGACTGGAAGACCGCCGTGAGGCGGGAGTTGATCCGCGTGAGCGCGTCCAGAGCTTTACGGTGAAAGAAACTCACCTCACGATCTGTCACGCTCTCGTCCGCAAATGTCTTACAGGGTCCCGCCACTATTGCGATATCTTCCCTGCTAGCCTTCCGCGCCGCGTTACCGAGTAGCTCCACCATCTGGAAACAGGTGAATGCGCGCGCCACCCGGATCTTCTCCAGCACCTCCAGCGCGGGTACTCCCTGGGCGGCGGCCTCTTCGGCGGCGGCGTAGACGCGGAAGCTGTTTTCTCCGTCCAAGTAGAACACTCCCGATGTGGCTGTGCTAAGCCGCGCCGCAAGTCGGGAGGAGAGGTCTGCTCTGGATTCTTCGCTTTCGACGAGTACGAAGCCGGTGTGCACGCTCTGCCTCACTCAAGCCGTCTGTACACGCCTACGACCTTGCCGATGATTCGCGTATCGCCGGCAATGGCGATGGCAGGATACGACGGGTTCTCGGGTTTCAGCAGCAGTTTCCGCCCCTTCCGGGCGAGGCGTTTGAGCGTGACCTCGCCCTCGACGCGGGCTGCGACGATGTCTCCGGGCTGCGCGGTCTGCTCAGCCCTGATGATTGCATGGTCCCCGTCGGCGAGTGTCGGCTCCATGCTGTGGCCCATAACTAGTACCGCGAAGAGTGTGCCGCCGGCAGTGAGATGGGAGGGGAGGGGAAGCAGCTCTCCGGGGGTTTCGTCAGCCAGGAGCGGCTGTCCGGCCGGAGCGACGCCCAGAACGCGCACGCCAGGGGTGCTCCCGCGGGCGATCTTCAATCCTCTCGCAGCACCGGCCCTTCGCCGAAGGGCTCCTTTCCGCTCCAGGGCCCTCATGTGATCTTGTGCGGCTTTGACGGATCGATACCCAAAGGCGGCGGCCACCTCGCGCACCGTCGGGGGGAAACCGTGTTCCCGCACGTACGAGGTGATGAAGTCCAGAATCTGCTTCTGCCTTCCGGTCAGATTCATTCGTCGCTCCTGGCTCATGCTACTAGACAGATGTATAGTAGTCAAGGGTGACTTGTGATTTCTTGGCCTTGCGTCGGCCCGTGGAGGAGAGAGACGCTCTGGTCTCGCAGCCTGATAGACACTGCTTGGGAATCAAGGCCGAACGAGGGTTGCTGTGGCTCAGGTTTGGGTTATGCTGGGGATTGACGGTAGTGGCTTGTCTGGAGGTCTCCCACTGTGGTAGCCCGTGGATGGCGGGCGCCATGGTCGGCGTCAAGGCCGATTCACCGCGCCCTTTTCTTTTCGCTGTTGGACGGACTGGCAGCATACGCCTCGATTGGCGTGGTTGAGCGCTTCGCCATCCCGTACGCCATCAAGCTCGGGTTCAGCAACCAGCAGATCGGCCTCTTCGCGGGGATTCCCTACGTGATGGCGTCACTGTCCAATCTGATTTCCCCGGGGATCGTTGCCAGAACGGGGCGAAGGAAGTCACTGTGCCTGGCCGCGGTGTTCTCGCAGGTGTTCTGGCTCGTCTGCCTGCTGTCGGTGTCGCAGCTGCATTCGGGTGCGAGGTTCTATGCGGCGCTGCTCGTGTTCACCATGTACGCAACCTTCGGGCAGATTCAGATGGGGGCGTGGGGGAGCTGGATGGCCGACCTGCTGCCGGACAGCAGCCGCTCGCGATACTTCGGTTGGCGCGATCAGATCACGGGGTTCTTCGCGATGCCGTTTGCGTATCTCTGCGCCGTGCTTCTAGACGCTTCTCCGGCCGGGAAATTCGCGGGATTCGCGATCGTGTTCGGCATGGCGGCGGTGTTCAGGGCGTTTTCAGGACTTGCGGTCTGGGCACAATATGAGCCACCGATGACGGATGAGCCGTCTTCAGAGCAGGTGAGCTTTCTTGGCTTTCTATCCGGAGCCGGGAATCATGACGCGCTGACTGCAAGCATGTACTTCGCTGCGATCATCTTCGCTACACGCCTCTGCGGGCCGTTCTTTCAGGTCTATATGCTGCGGGACCTGGAACTGTCCTACAAGAGCTTCACCGTGCTGACCCTTGTGGCTTCGCTAACACACCTCGTATTCATACACTTCTGGGGGCGCTTGGGTGACCGATTTGGCAATGCGAAGCTGTTGAGGGTGGTCTGGCCGGGAATCGTCGCCATACCTGCGCTGTGGACAATCAGCGGGAATTTCTACTACCTCGTCGGCCTTCAGATTATAGCGGGCTTCTGCTGGTCGGCGTTCTTTCTGGCCTCGTGGAACTACATTCTCGATGCCACATCTCGGGAAACCCGCGGACGCTACATTTCCTATTCGCTTGTCCTCAGGGGGGTCGCGGGAGCCATCAGCCCGTTTATCGGAGGACTGATACTCTCTTACCTGCCGCCGCTTGGGGGGTACCAGATTCGGACTTTGTTTGCACTGTCTGCGGGGCTTCGGCTGATGGCTGGGTTCCTGACTCTTGGCCGTCTGCGCGAGGTCAAGCCGGTAGGCCGTTTGGGGGCGAACCAACTGATATACGCGCTCCCAGGGATACGCCCGCTCACAGGGATGTACAGGGCATTTGCCAGACGGTTCAGCCAGGACAACGACACAACGACCTGACGCCGGGGGACGTCGTACGAAGGCGACTCAAGCTCAGGCCACGGAGGCGAACCCTTCGGGAATCGTTCAGTCCGCCCCAGGGACATCTCAACTAAGCGACTTTGCCAGTCCGCCTATAGCCGGGGCTGCGCTTGCTGCTCCTTGCCTCGCGCTGCAACAGGGGACACTGACTTCGGGTCTACTTCGTAGCCAAAGCGGTTGTTTCGCTCGGCAATCTCCTCCAGTTCGTCATTTGGGTCGAGGACGATACAGATCCTGCTCGAACCATCTTCCGACGGCCTCCATCCGAAGGCTACCCGGACGGTCTGCGCGGCGAGATCGTTCGGAGCCTCAATGTACGGGATGAAAGCAGTGCCGATCAGCGTGCCCGTTTCGGGTGTTCCTTCCCAAGCCTGCAAGGTCAGGTCCTTCACGGGGGCGGCACCGATATTGTGAACTCGCACCAGGAGCGAGTTCCTGTCACTCCAGTACTCGACATCTCCCTCGCCGATTGCGGGGTCGGGGGAGAGCGCGTCGAGGCCGAATCTAAGCTCCCCTACGGGTTCTATGGCAACAATGGTTTCTTGCTTGGGAGGAAGACGGAAGCGAAGCACCTGGCCCCTGTGTCGGAAATCGAAGACCGACGAGTCGGCGGCCTTGTCCAGGATCTCATCCCCGTCTTCATCCGGCCCAACGTTCATTCTGTACTTAGCGCCGCGGGCCAGTTGCCACGGCCTTATGCCCACTTCCTTCTCCTCGTCAGAGAAGCTGTAGAGGAGCACGCGCAGGTGTGCTCGATCCGCGCGAAGGGGCACCGCTGCGAAGTCCTTTCCGATGTCCACGTAATTCACCACGGGCTGCCGGACAAACACGCCTCCGCCGGTATAAACCCTGACCGCGTTGGTGACCCCTCCGAACCCAACTCTATCGGTGACCAGTGCCTCTGTGGTGTCGATGGGCCACCGCATCTTGATTCGAAGGCGGACCCAGTCTGCTTCCCGTCTTGCATCCTCCCGGGTCATGAACCGGGCCCCCATCGGGTCTGCGCCCAGGTGTCTGTCCTGAATGAATTTCCACAATTCCGGCGCGCCTGATTCGAGGAGTCCCGCGCATATCCATTCGAAGGATCCCTCTTCAGGATTGTCCACAGGATTGGCTTTGGCCTTAAGGGCGAGTTCCGCCTGGATGCGGAATGGTTCCAGGAAACGCTGATCGCCGCTGCGGTCAAACGCGCCGCCGAGGAGATTCAGCGGGTAGCCTTCCGGTTTTGAGTAGTTGTGCCCCCAACCAGGATTGAAGCCGTCGGCGTTGTTGGGGGTGTACCACGTGGGTGAGCCCCCGCCGCCGATCGTGCAATCGCTGAATGACACCACTGACGGCATGACCCCCGCGGGCTTACCCCTTTCGGCTTTCATTGTGTCTTCGAGCATCGCCGTGGCCCACTCGTCGAAAAGCGTTGCCAGCGTGGGGTTGCCGTTGTACCAGAGCGCCTTTTCCGCTGCGACGACCGCACGGTAGTTGAGCCACCCGTCGTTGGCGACGGATCCTCCCCGTATCCCGAAAGCGCCCAGGTAGTTGGACCGGAAATGGCGGTGACCGTTCGGGTTGACCGCCGTCCACAGGTCCCTCATGAGCTTGCCGCTCTTCATGCAGCGCTCGAGGTACACGGGGCTGCCGTAATCGAGGAATATCATCATCGGGAGGGTGTCCGCAGTTGGTTCCGCCGAATGTCCCACGTCGGCTACCCCATAGAAGAACCCCGCTTCCTGATCGATACCCGAGTATTTCCAGTTACCCTCCACTAGATTCTTGACCCCATCAAGAACCACGGGGCGAACCCCTTCGCTGACGAACACGTAGTTGGCGAAATCTACTATCAGCTCCACGTCGTCTCCCCAGCCGCCTCCGAGCGAACCGTCCGGGCGCTGTTTGTTCTTGATCCACCACTCCGCATGGTCGAGGTTCAGGTTCCACGCATCGCGGCAGGCCACGGCCCAATCAGGTGCGCCCTCGGTGCCTGTGACGTAATCTCCCAGCCTCCAATCCTCTGTCTCTTCCCACTCTCCATCGAGGTAGAGCTTCACGAAGCGGTTATTGGGCCACTTTTTCTCCACCTCGAGGAGAATGTCCTTCCCCGCGCCCGACACCCAGCTCCACCGATGCGGCTGGATCATGTAGAGTATGCGGGCGCGGTATATCTGGCCCTTCCAGTAGACCGGATCGTCCGTCTGAAGCGCAGCTAGGGACATGGAGCCCATGCATGCCATTGCGTAGCCGTTGACCCCGGCATCACCCCTGTGATGAAACCGCTCGACTCCGTCTCTCAATTGCCTCGCTGCATATAGCAGCTCCTTTGCCGCGTAATCTTCTGGCCTTTCGGCTACGACGGCGGCTAGGTCGGCGTCGGCCTTTTCCGCCATTTCTCTTTCGTTGTCAAGTTCGGGACGTCCGGCCAGAGCGAGGTATATGATCCCTCGCTCGTACCTATCCGAGTCCCCGATCTTCTTCGCGGCCACTGATGCTTCCGCATACTGCCCGGCGTTGAACGACCCTATAACCTGCGTCATTTCCGGGGAGGGGCGCTTTCCTGTGGCGGCCAGTGTCAGCGAGTCGTCGGCCACTGCGATAGGCGGCTCCTGGTACGGGTATACTTCGAGTCCAAGGATTGAGTTACCGACGAACGGGAGCCCGATGTCGGTAAGGAGCGTGTACTCGCGGGGCTTCTTCTCGGGATGATCCGGGTAGGTTCCGTAGGACACGGGCCTGGGCTTTTCGTTTTCAATCGCCAGAAGTTTCCGATACTCGGTGTCGTCCCCGTGCAACCTTATTTCCAGGTAGCCTTCATCAATGTCCGCGGTGAACCGAATGGGCAAGAACCATCCGTAGCCCTGACCTTGTCCCGACCGCCACCGTATGTGTCTTACCTGTACATCCTTCGCTACCAGCTTCTCGTTGGCATAGACCTGTATCGAGCCCAGGACCTTGTTCATGTGTCCGATCGTCAACCAGACTCTATACTTCCCGTTGGGAAGGTCCGCGCGAAAAGTAAGGTCGCCGTCCGACCAGACGCCGTCTCTGTTCAGATCCGTGACGCGCTCCTGGTAAACCATTTCTGCGCTGGGGCTAACGAAGTTGACATGTGGCGACGGTTCGGTGGTGTTGAATGAAGTATAGGGGCCGTTGACGAAGCCGAATCCGTGGTCCGAGTTATATTCATGATGGGCCGTAACACGGACGAAGTCAGGTGAGAGCGGCGAATCGCTTGTGCCCATGTCGAACTTGAGGGGTGCGGCCCAAGCCTGTGTTACTGCGATCGCAGCGAACAACACTGCCACGCAGAACGCCAGCTTGCGAGAATTTGCCTTTGGCACGGCTATAGCCTCCCTTGCTCTAGTGAAGACCGGTACCTGACATCGTCCGCGCGCAGGACAGAGAAACACGTCATCAGTATAGCGCAGGGATTCGGAGGGTCAACTGCGGAGCGAAGGCGCAACAGCCGGGGGCGTCGACAAAGGAGTCGCGGTTGGCAGATAAGTGCCTATGGGCTAGAATGAGGGTCCGTTCGCACGTTTACTCTCAGAATGGGGGAATCCTCCCGGCGCAGTTTTTCCGACTGGTGACTTGATATGAAGGGAGAAGTAGTTGAAAGTAGTGCTTTTGATCTCAGATACGTTGAGGCGAGACCACCTGGGCCTGTACGGCAGCAGCGAGGTCAAGACTCCGAACTTCGACAGGCTGTCGGAGAGCGCTACCGTTTTCGATCGCGCGTATTGCGGCTCGTTTCCCACGGTTCCCCACAGAACGGACGTCATCACGGGTCGCAACACATTCACCTCCGGCGGATGGCAAGCGCTTCCGAGAGACGCGAGCACGCTGCCTGCGGCTCTCAATGGTGCAGGCTACGTGACTATGCTCATCTCCGACACGCCGCACATATTCCAGCACGGTTTCAACTTCGACCGGGATTTCACGGCGTGGGACTACATACGAGGACAGACCGTTGACAGGTGGCGGACGGACCCGCACCACGTGGATTTCCCCTGCAAGCGCGAGAAGGTACGCAGCGCCGACACGACAGCCAGTCAGCACGTCCGGAACAACTCCTTGAGGCAGTTTGAGGAAGACTGGCTGCCCGCCAGGGTTGCCACAAGCGCAATGCACTGGCTAGAGCGGAACTACATGCTGGACGACTTTTTCCTGTGGGTTGGGATGTTCGACCCGCATGAGCCGTGGGATCCGCCGCAGTGGTACGTTGACATGTACGACCCCGGCTACGAAGGAGAGGTAATTGAGTATCCGCTGTACGACAAGACCGACTTCCTGACGCCGGAGGAGCTGAATCACTGCCGCGCACGCTACCGGGGGGAAGTGACGCTGGTCGATCATTGGATGGGGAACATCCTCCGAAAGCTGGAGATGCTGGGGATCTATGACGAGACCATGATCATAATGACGACCGACCATGGATTCTGTATCGGCGAGCGAGGGTATATCGGGAAGTCGGTGATTCGCTCCAAGTACCAGCAGTACATACCGCTGTTTGACGAGATCGCCCACATCCCACTGGTGATGAAGGTGCCCGGGCAGAAAAAGCAGGTCCGATCGAACGCTCTCGTTCAGCCGGTGGACATCACAGCGAGCATTCTGGATTTCTGCGGCGTGCCGATTCCCCAAGACTTCCATGGCAAGTCGATGCTGCCTCTGACCAATGGCAAGGCCGAGCGGATCCGGGAGCTTGCGGTCTCGTCCCCCTCCCTGTGGGGTGGGGCCAATCCGTACGCGCGGAGCACCGTGACGACGGACGAGTGGACCTTCATATACGGCGGGGTTCCTGACGTTCAGGCCGAGGATTACGAAGACCGCGTCGTGGACGGCATCCCGCGCAAGCACACGAAGCTTGTTGATCAGGAATTGAAGCCGATGCTCTTCAATAACCGCAGCGATCCCCTGCAGGCCAACAACGTGTACGAGGATCACAAGGACATGGCCAGGGAGATCCACGCGAAATTCATTTCGTATGTCCGCGAGTTGGGAACACCTGAGGAGTTCCTTGCCTCCAGGAAGGAGATTGCTGACTAGCCTAGCCACTTGGCGGCTGTGGATCGCGCGACCGTGATCCGTGGATAGGGCACGGCGCAGTAATGTGCGTTACTGACGACCCGACGCGTTCCCATTTTGAAAGGAGCCGGATACTTGAGGTCGAAGTTGGTGGTTTTCATTGCAGTGAGTTGGCTGGCCGCGTCCCATGTCCTTGCTGCGGTACTGGCTCCCGCCAAATTCGACATGGGAACGGAGGGCTCGCCGGTGTACGGGGACTTCATCAGGGTTGCAGGAAAGACTCTGTACGCGCCGGAGCTGGGCTACGGTTGGCTTGAGCGGGGGCACGAGTCGTTTGAATCGGAACGTCCCCCACGCCTGCAGCACTGGTTCCTTTTCCGCGATATTCTCTTCGACAAGACGGCGACTGATCTGAATCGCGACGGTGTCCGCAACAAAGCGGACATGACTTTCAAGCTCGGTGTTCCTGAGGGCAGGTATATGGTCGTGGTGACCTTGGGAGACCTCACCCGCGGGATGGGGTCCATGTCCGTGCGCGCCAACGGAGAATTGATGGCGAAGAACATCGACGCCAAGCACTGGGCTTCCCGAGGAGGGGCTGCGCACGGCGACTGGTATGGGCACTACCAGCGCGTGCGATTCCCGGTCACGGCGGGACACGAAGGGCTGGAAATCAAGTTCGCAGGTGACGAGTCGGACTACCAAGAATGGCTGGCCGAAGAGGAAGAAAAGCCCTCTCCCGAATCGTGGCTGGTTGGGCAAGGCAGGAGATTGAAGCCTCATCCGCCCTATCGTGACATCGGATTGCCCTTTATTACTAACAGCGTTCTTGGCGTGGAAGTCTATCGGTTCCAGCCGGAACCCATCGTGGTCAGGGAAGAAAAGCTGGTGCTGGACCGCTCCGGAATCCCTCCGGCGGCAAGCGTTTCTCAGATCGGTCTGGTAGAGTTGGCGTTGGAGGCGTATAACCTCGAGCGATTCGGCGAGGCCGAGCGGAAGCTCGACAGGATAAGCGACGTTCTGCTCGGGCACGTCAAGGCACTTGGCTACGCATTTCTGGCGGGAAATCCCGCCTACGAGAACGAGACCGGACTCGCACCGAAGGCGATTTCCTCAGTCGAAGCGTACATCGGCGCAAGTCCGGGAGACGAGAGGGCACTGCATCTTCTGGGGGTGCTGAAGAACTTCGCACAAGGCATCGACCTTATTCAAAACAGGGCGGTCTCATTCTCGGACCAGATGGCCCTGCCTCCGGAACTCCGCCACGCAGATACAACGTGGCAGAACGGGTATTGGCGTGTGTTCAGGGGGATAGGCAAGCTGGACCTTATTCGTCGGGGCGAGCCGGTTTACCACAAGGCGAAGCTCCACGAGGCGCGCGGGCTGTACATGTTCGACCCTCACCGCTGGGTGATCGCGTCTGGAAAGGCAGATGACCTGCTTAGAGAGGTCGAGGAGAAATTCCCGGGCAATCGTTTCGTCCGCCTCTATCTGTACGATGATTGGGTCCCAGGGCCGGAGTGGCCGAAGTTCGCGGACTACTCGGTGGCAACGGAGGGCGCGCCCGAGTGGGCGGCTACTGTCTACGAAGCCTACAACCGCTGCCTCGACCTTGGCGAGTGGTGGTACGAGAACAAGCAGTTCCCCGACGGCTCCATCGGAGGTGGCTGGGGGGACGACGTCGAGGCCTTGAGACTCTTTGGCGCTTACGGTTCCATCTGCCCCGATGCCTCGGAGGATGTGGTCAAACTATGTGCCGGCATCGTTGCTGGGGCTCTGGCATCGCCTAACATGGACCCGGATGCGGGCTTCTTCCAGGGCCTTGGCGATGCTGAGCACACGGGCGAGTGGACGGGCGACACTATTCCGACAATGGTGATACTGGACTACGGCAAACCGAAGTGGATCGAGTGCGGCCTCAAAGTGGCCAAGCTCATGCGTGACGTGTGGATGAACCGTAATGAACGTGGCCAGTACCTCTTTCGCTCCAACATGATGGGGTCCACCCAAGTGGGCACAGGGCTCCAGGCGAACGACTCACGCATCAACTACCGATGCGCTCTTCCTGCCCGGTCGGTCTTGTGGTACAGCGGCAATCCCTCGGTTGCGACGCTCTTCGACAAGTGGGCGGAGGCATGGCTGGCAGCGTCCATGTCGACCGATAAGGGAAAGCCTCCCGGCGTCATCCCATCGGAGATCGGGTTTGCGAAAGGCGAGGTCGGGGGTACTGAGTCCCCTTCGTGGTACAAGGCGAACCATGCCGAGGGGACGGTCAACTACGATTGGGACCAGAGATACCACGAGTACATCACGGACCTTCTTGTGAGTGCCTATGAGCGCAGTGGGAACGAGGCGTTCCTGGGACCTCTGAGGCTCGAAGCGGAGCTTGCCGCCACACAGGTCGGCGGCACGGATGAAGAGCCGGAACAAGGTTCGCCTGAGTGGGCGGCGAAGCAGCTTGGAGGTGCCGTCGACCTGTGGTCTCGCCTGCAGCGAACCCTCGGGCTGGGAGATGGAGGCGAGCCGACTGTCAGGTCGTTGGGTGAGACGGTCCGCCGGTGCAGAGCGTGTGCGCGTGGCGCGCGCGAGCGCTGGCCGATCTCCACTGTCGACGCGTTGGCCACTGACCGCATTGGCTGGCCGGACCTGCGCGCCGCATACGACGTCATGACTGCGGCTGGTGCGTCCGGCGGGTTGGATGTCGAGGTCACCTACTCGGGTGTGGGGAGACAGTTCGCTGCTGTCGTGCTTTGCTCAGGTGCGCAGCATCTCAAGGTTCTGGTGTACAGCTTCTGGCCTTCGGAGAAGAGCTTCAGCATACGCCCGTGGCTGCTGCAGCCGGGCGCGTCATACTCGGTGACATACGGTCCCGACCTGGGCGAGGATGGGGAACTCGACGGCGTCGCGGGTAGGGAGGAGTGGCGCCTTGAGTTCCGCGGGCAGCCCTGCACGGTGACGCTCCCGCCACGGACGGCTTATCTGATTGAACTGAGACTGACTGCCCCTGGCGGGCGGCCATCGCTGCTCCCGGACCTGGCGATCACGCCGGATGATATTGAGTACGACGACGCGGGGGGCGTGGTGAACGTGCGGGTGCACAACATCGGCTCTGCCGAGGCAGGCCGATTCTCTGTCGCGGTCTACGACATGTCGGAAGGCAGCATGTCCGAGGTGGGCAGGGATGCGGCAGCCAGCCTTCCCGCGCCTTTAGACCTCTTGCCGCAGACCGTGAGTGTTGGCGTCGCGTGGACCCTCGAATCGCCCCCACGAGACATTCTCGTCGTGCTCGATCCCGATGGGGAGATCAACGAGATAACCGAGTCAAACAATAGTGTGCGCGTGAAGCTGGAGTAGGGAGGGGGAGGGGAAGCAGATCCTCCGGCGCAGGGCTCCACACTAGCACTACTGAACGGCCAATTGCGGCGCTGGTTCGAAACGTTCGTCCGTTTGGAGACGATGTGGGGAGGGGCTGGGGGAAGGCTGGACAAATTCACGGCGCCCGCGTAGACTGGAAGGGGGAGTACGTTGCTTGTGGGCCGGGGTAATTGGTGCCTGGGCGGCGTGAACCAATCCTGCTAGGAGACTTGAGATGGCACGATGTTCTTCCCGCAGGGGCGTTGCGGGCGACTTTACCGCCTTGGTGGTGGCGGTACTGTTCGTCGTTGGGCTCCTCTATGGCATCTGGGCCGATCGTTCTGGCCCCGAAGGAGCTGTGACCGCCCTGGGCGGAAGTGAAGGCACGGGACATCGCCTCTGCCTTCCAAGCGATGCAAGCGACGAGGCTAGTAAGCGTTCGGCGCGCAATCTCCGTTGGGCGGAGTACGGGAGAGGGAGAGCGGAGGACCCACATCTGTATGGGTGGGAGACTGTCTTCCAGTCGTCGGGGACCCAGTACGCGAAGATTTACGTTGGCAAGGACGGGTTTGAGGTGAGGAACGCGTTCGACATACTCGCTCCCGGGCGCGTCGTGCTGACGGGGAGAGTTCCTCGGGACTGTGATCTGTCGTTGGCACTTGCTCTGGATCCCAAACTCTGGGGGGAGGGGGCGAGCGTTGTGTTCGGGGCCTCGGTGCAGGGCGAGGGTCGCAGCGGGGACGTGGTATTCGAGAGGGCGATATCGGCGGATGAGAGCCAATCCGGCTGGTTAGAGATTCAGGTGCCGCTGAAGGAGGTAGAAGGACAAGATCTAGAGGTGACTCTGAGTGCGGAGCCGCAGAACGGGGCCAGTCAGCGAGGGTGCTTCGCGTCCCTTCCTATGTTCTGCCCGCGCAGCCGGTCTACCTCCAAGCCCAATGTCATAATCTATCTGGTTGACGCCCTGCGTGCGGATCATTTGGGGTGCTATGGTTACGGGCCGGCGACGAGCCCGCGCCTCGACGGGTTCGCGCAGGATTCAGTGCTTTTCACCACAGCCAGTTCCACCTCGTCGTGGACCGCTCCAGGCGTTGCCACGATTTTCACAGGCCTTGAGCCCGAGGTCCACCAGGTGCTTTGGGACTGTTCTTCGCTCCAGGACAGATTCACGACGCTTGCGGAGATACTTCGCGGAAACGGCTGGACGACGTGGCAGATGACTACCCACCCGATCCCTCGCGACGCGCAAAAGAATCTGGTGCAGGGCTTCGACGGCGCCCGTTGGTTGCCTTGGTTTGACCTCACTCGGAAGAGCACTGCCGCTGACCTCAACGAGCACATATTTCCCTGGTTGGAGGAGCATAAGAGCGAGCCGTTCTTCCTCTATGTACACACGGTCGACGCACACGATCCCTATCGAGCGCCCAAGGAGTACGTGGACTTCTTCGACCCCGGCTACACGGGCAAGACAAACGGGGAGCGGCCCCACAACTCGCCCGATTCGTTCTGGTGGTCCAAAACGGACAGAGATCGTCAGCATGCGAGAGCGATCTATGACGGCTGCGTACGCTTCAACGACGAGCACTTCGGCAAGCTTGTTGATGAGCTGAAGAGGCTTGGTCTCTACGACGACACGATGATCATATTTACGGCCGATCATGGGGAAGAGCTGTGGGATCACCCAGGCGAAGCCGAGATCACGTCCGGTTGGAGTCACGGCAGGACACTGTACGAGGAAGTGATTCACATACCGCTGGTTGTCAAGTTCCCAGAATCGGAGTACCGGGGGCTGCGTCACAGTGCGCCCGTGACCCACATCGATTTCTTGCCAACCATATGTGACGTGGCAGGGGTCGGAGTGCCGCAGGATTCGCCAGGGCGAAGCATGGTGGGGCTCCTCGAAGACGAAGACTCGTGGACACCGCGAAGGATCTATCATTACCTGGACACTTACATGTACTCACCCCCTACGCAATACCTGCACAAGATCTACTGCGTGCGTGACGGGATGTACAAGTACATCCTGAGGGTAGCGCCGTATCAGCAGGAGATGCTGTACGATCTGAGCGAAGACCCGGCCGAGAGGCACAACATCATTGACTCGGTTCCGGAGGTCGCCTCGAAATTGAGGCTGGACGTCCGTGAGCGCTACCTGCAGGAGGGCTTCTACGTGCGCCTTGCGGTACCGACTCGGGAAGGCGTCAAGGTCGAGGGGGAAATCCGCACGGACGGGGAGTTCTACGATGTCGGCTCGCTGACGTTGGAGCCCGATGACCTGCTCCAAGTCAGTACGGACGGACGGGCTATCAGATTCTCAATGTCTGAAGAGTACTACGACGACACCGTGTTTTTCCGCGTCGATCCCTCTGATGCGAAGATCCTCTTTGTGCCGCGCATTACAGGGGAAGGGTGCCCGCGACGCGCTCTGTTCGGGTCTTGGGAGTTGGACCCGGGGCCGTTGCGCGGGGAAATCCGGGCCGATGCGGAGGAGTTTTCGGGCTTTCCTGTTCGCACCCCCTCGCTGCTGTATGCACTCAAGCCGCAGCTTTACCTCTATCGGCTGGACGTGGGCGGCACGGCGCGGAAGGATGCCTCGGAGGGCGAAGTTCCTTTGTTCGACGACGTCATGATGTCGGACGATGTGAAGGCCAAGCTGGAGCAGCTCAAAGCTCTTGGCTACGTTCGCTAGCGCGTGGTGAGAGAGGCTACTTGACGTATCCCAGCGCCTTCAGTGCCTCGAGCTGGTCATGGCGAATTTCGACCTGACCGGATGTGGCGAGGGACGACGGGGGCGGAAGCTTTGAGGTGGGCCAGGATTCGAATTCGCGCTCCGCGTCCTCTTTCGATGACGTCTCCGCCTGCCATTTCCCTGTTTCCGGCGAGCGAACGAATCTCTCGCCGTTGGAGATGAATTGGTCATTCCCCCGGATGCAGGATTTGAGGAATGCAGGGGATGTCTCCATGGACCAGATGGCGCGGCCGGCCAACGCGCGCTTGTCTCCCGTTTTTAGTGTGCGCAGGAGACTGACCCCTTGAAGATAGCCTGGTGAGCTATCCTGTATGCCGGCTGCAGCCAGGAGGGTCGGGAAAACGTCCAGCAGGCTCACGGGTGCCTCGACCTCTCCTTGCAGAATCCTTCCGCTAGGCCACCGCCAGATCATGGGAACCTGGAGCACCTCGATATTCATCCTAGGGCCGCCGTGTCCCCACTCGCCATTCTCGCCAAGGTATTCACCGTGGTCGGCGATGAAGACGACTACTGTGTTGGCAGAGACTCCGAACTCGTCCAGCCACGCAATCAGCGATGCCAAACCTTGGTCGGCATCCCTAACCTCTGCGCCGTACCTCGCACGCCTGCCCTCCGCTGTGACCTTTCCACGCAGTGCCTCAGGGTCGTAGTAGGGGTCCCATTCGCAAGCCTTGCCTCCGACCGTCGGGTCGAAGCTACTAAGGTCCGCACCTCTTGGTTCGTAGCGGGCATGGGGGTCCATTGTGTGCAGGTAGAGAAAGAAGGGCAGATCACCATGGTCGGCAATCCACTCCCTCAGATCTTCGTTGATGAGCTCGTCGGAGTATGCGTTGAGGAGACACCTCACTGTATCGAAACCGCGATCAAGGTCGGTGAACGTGCCCGAGTAGCCGTTGGCTA
>Ga0180437_10002315_pt1 | contig 30736 bp, 36 predicted proteins | sample SS_ome_4_FD_132410 | JGI IMG/M metagenome (GOLD analysis project Ga0180437, IMG submission 132410) | Hypersaline lake sediment archaeal communities from the Salton Sea, California, USA - SS_3_D_1 metaG | ecosystem: Environmental > Aquatic > Non-marine Saline and Alkaline > Hypersaline >...
AACATGACTCTGATCTCGACTTCTAACATAGAAACAGCCAAAAAACTCATTAAAAAATCAAAATCTCCAATAATAGTAGAAGCAAAAGACAACACCTTCAACAGAAAAATCCTTGAGTATGGAAAATTTGACATACTATTATCCCCAGAAATAGGAGGCAAAAGAGACAAAATTAAACAGCTTGACTCCGGACTAAACAACATAACAGCAAAAATAGCTGTAAAGAACAAGATAAAAATAGGAATCAACATGAAAGAAATCACAAAACTAAAAAAGAAAGAAAAAGCGATAAAGATAGCAAGAATCAAACAAAACATAGACATCTGCAAGAAGGCAAAAACAAAGATAATACTCTTAAACATAAAAGACAAAAAAGACGCCCTCAATTTCCTGACATCTCTTGGCGCGTCCACACAGCAAGCAAAACAAGCAGTTCAATCAATAGCTTTTTACTCGAAGTTTCATACTTTAAACGAGAGTTAAAGATTTGCAAAGCAAATCTTTTTAATGCTTCTATCCCTCCAAATAAAATGGACAAAAACATCTCAGACATAACAGAACAACTATCTCCAATAGAAAGAAAAATAATACCTTTCCTAAACCTAACTATAAAAGAAATAATAGAAAAATCAAAATTAGATAAAACCACTGTACTAAGGGCTCTTAAATTTCTTGAGAACAAAGGCCTTATAAAACTAGAAACAAAAACAAAGAGAATAATAGATCTCGGAACAAACGGAATTTATTACAAAAAAACCCATCTCCCAGAAAGAAAGCTCCTCACTCTCCTTGAATCAAACAAATACACTCCATTAGAAGAAGCAAAAAAACTATCCAAACTCTCTGATAACGAATTCAAAGTCTCACTCGGAGTTCTAAAAAAGAAAGCACTCATAACTCTCTCAAATGGAAAGATTTCACTTGCCACATCAAAAGCAGAACTCGCTAAAAAATCATTAGAAGAACGATTCCTGGAATCCCTCCCAATAGAAAAATCCGCATTAAAACCAGAGCAAAAACTTGCTTTCGAAAACCTAAAAAGAAGAAAAAACATAATAGAAATTAAAGACAAAAAAACAGTCTCATTTACACTCACGCCGCAAGGAAAAGAAATAGCCGGAAAAGAAATAAAATCCAATCTTATAGAAGAAATAACTTCTGGAATAATAAAATCGTGGACAAGAAACAAAAAATTCAGAAAATATGACATCAAATCTCCAGTTCCTTCAATAAACGGCGGCAAAAAACATTTTGTAACCCAAGCAGTCGAATACGCAAAAAAAGTCTGGACAGACATGGGCTTCAAAGAAATGACAGGTACACTAACACAAACATCCTTCTGGAACTTCGATGCTTTATTCCAGCCCCAAGACCACCCAGTAAGAGATATGCACGACACGTTCTTCATAAAAGACATAGAAGGCAAACTGCCAAACAAAGAAATAGTCAAAAAAGTAAAACAATCACACGAAACAGGACTAGGAGGTTCCAAGGGATGGCGATATCAATGGAAGGAAGAAGACGCAGAAAAAGTCCTCCTAAGAACACATACAACCTGTCTTTCAGCACAAACTCTCGCTAACCTAAAACCAGAGGATCTTCCAGCAAAATTCTTCGCAATAGGAAGAAACTTCAGAAACGAAACAGTAGACTGGTCTCATGGCTTCGAATTCAACCAGACAGAAGGAATAGTAGTAGATCCAGATGCTAATTTCAAGAACCTACTAGGATATCTCAAAGAATTCTTCAGAAAAATGGGATTCGAGAACATAAGATTCTCCCCTGCATATTTCCCATATACAGAACCAAGTGTCGAAATCAACGTATGGCATCCAGAAAAGAGAGTGTGGCTCGAGCTCGGAGGGGCAGGAATTTTCAGGCCCGAAGTAACAATACCTCTTCTCGGAAAACCAATACCCGTTCTCGCATGGGGTCCAGGATTTGACAGAATCATCATGGACACATATAAAATAAAAGACCTCAGGGAAATGTATAAGAATGATCTAAAGCAATTAAGGAGCAAACCTTTCTGGACAAAATAAAATGGCAAACGTAAAATTCCCAAGAAAAGAAATTGAAAAGCACATCAAACTCACAAAAGAAACACTGGAAAAAATCCCAATGTTAGGAACACCATTAGAATCTATAGACAAAGACGAAATAGAAGTAGAGATCTTCCCAAACAGGCCGGATCTTTTGTCAATGCAGGGATTCTTAAGAGCATTCAAAGCATTCCTCGGAAAAGACACAGGACTAAAAAAATACAAACTATACAAGCCAGAAAAAAACTACAAAGTAAAGATATATCCTTCTGTCAAAAAGGTTAGGCCGTTCACAGCCTGCGCCATAGTAAAAAACATCAAGTTCGACGACAAAAAAATCAAAACAATTATAGACCTACAGGAAAAACTCCATTCAACAGTAGGAAGAAACAGAAAAAAAGCCGCAATAGGAATTTATCCTCTTGAAAAAATAAAACTCCCTATTAAATTCGAAGCAAGGAAACCCCAAGACATTAAATTCGTGCCTCTCGAATCAGATAAAGAAATGAATGGCCTCCAGATCCTACAAAGACACCCTGTCGGAAAAGAATATGCTCACCTTCTCGAAGATTATGATAAATTCCCTGTTTTCGTTGACGCAGCAAGAAAAATCCTATCGATGCCACCAATTATCAACAGCCACGAAACAGGAAAAATAACAGAACAAACAAAAGACATATTCATAGAGTGCTCTGGCTTCGACCTAAACACACTTAAAAAAATCTTAAACATAATAGTAACAACTCTTGCAGATATGGCGGGGAAAGTGTATCAAATGGAGCTAGACTATACCAAAAAAACAACAACTCCCAACCTAGCCCCAGAAAAAATGAAAGTCAACATAGAAAACATAAACAAGCTTCTCGGCCTCAGCCTTAAAGAAAAAGATCTCGAAAAACTTCTCCCAAGAATGGGATATGAATACAAAAACAAAAAACTATCAATTCCAGCATGGCGTACAGACATCTTGCACGAAGTAGACATAGCAGAAGATGTCGCAATAGCATACGGTTACGACAAAATAACTCCTGAAATCCCAGAAGTCGCAACAACAGGGCAGGAATCCAAAGAAAGCAAGATAAAATCAAAACTCGCCGAAATCCTCACAGGCCTCGGATTATTGGAGATCTCAACATATCATTTGATAAAAGCAGACGAAACCTCCCTCGCAAAAAAAGAAAAAATAGAAGTAGAAGATTCCAAAACAGAATATAAATTCCTAAGACCAAATCTCCTCATACCCGCATTGAGAATCTTCTCAGAAAACAAAGATAACGAATATCCTCAAAAAATATTTGAAATAGGAACAGTCTTCTCTCTCGATAAAGAAAACAAAACAGAAACAGGAATAAAAGAATCCAACCACCTCATAGTTGCTTCATCACCATCAAACTTCACAGAAATAAAGCAAATCCTCGACTATATAGCAAGAATGCTCCCTATAAATTACAAGATAGAAGAAGACACAAAACCAAATCTAATTAACGGAAGAACCGCAAAAATCATCCTAAACGGAAAAGAAATCGGTTATCTCGGAGAAGTCCACCCAGAAACACTAAGAGCCCAAAACATAAAGATGCCCATCTCAATCCTAGAAATCTCACTTGAAGAGATTTTTGAGAAAACAAAATGAAAAAGAAACTCAAAGACAAAACAAAGGAACATAAAGTTCAACGCAATAACCTGCTCCTCCTGGCACTTTTATCAGTGATAGTTTTCCTAGCAATAGAACTATTCAGCAGAATCTACGAATTATACAAATACTACCCTCCAATAGACATACCCACACATATCTTTGGGGGAATTGCCCTAGCAACATTACTATTCTATATAATCTTCACGACCTCAATCAAAAATAAAATTAAATTTACATTATTACTCACATTCATCGGGGCATGCATCTGGGAAGTTTTTGAATCATTAGAAGAATTGATAGTTAGCAACTTTTTTGAAATCCCTGAGTATTTACATGACGTATTCTTCTGGGACGGTTTCGCAGACATCATTATCACATCCCTAGGAGGGATTATAGCAATATTGTTAATCAATCACATTAAAAACAAAACAGACGACATAAAGATATTATAAAAGCCTCTACCGAGACTTGAACTCGGGACCTCGACCTTACCAAGATCGCGCTCTAACCAGCTGAGCTATAGAGGCATAAAGAATTATTTCAAACTCAATATAAAAAGCTATCCCTCGTCAGAAGAATTTGAAGGCAACCATCTCAAATCCACGGCATAACCAACAACAGACATCATATTTGAAAACAAATCATCCATCCAATCATAACACGCATCACTCAGCTCCTTAACTCCCCCTTCTCTCGCCAAGCTAATATTTTCATTACTAATTATGAAAAAGACTCCCAGAAACAAGAACATAATAAAAATAGTTAAAATCCTCATCCTAAACTAAAGTTAGCCTCTCTCGTGCTTACATCCCAATCCTGTCTTATCGCATGCATTGTGACATCCCCCATATTCCTAAAGATATTGACAAAGGACGCAACATACAGCTTACCCAAAGTCACCACGCCGTCAAAACTGCTAACATTCACGTCATGATTCCTAAAAATAGAAAAGGAAGAAACAACCATAAACAAAACAATTAGAACAACAACAAAAAAAGCAAACCTGTGTTTAAACTCCTTAAATTTAATAAGAATCATTCCAAGCAACACCAAAGCAATCACTATCAACCAGAGCATCTTATACCTCACAAACACAAGAAAAGAAATCTATAAAAATCTTTCCACAAAAACGTTTAAAACCCTAATTCCACACATAATCATATAGCCCTGTAGTATAGTGGTCAAGTATGCGAGGTTCTGGTCCTCGTGACCCAGGTTCGAATCCTGGCAGGGCTATCCTCCTCGGACCTGGAAGCTATTCTATACTCCAACGAATAAATTCTTTTATACTTACTTAACTTATCCAAGCTATGCCCAGACAAAGAAGATTTAGTTTCGGAGACCATGCAAAATCAGAAGCATTAAAAAGAGGTGGATGGGTAGTTAGATTTTACCTAGCGGCCATGAGGCCCGGCATAAAAAGGAAGGCATACCATGACTATTTAGTACAAGCATGCTCGGCATATAAGGAACTAGCAGAAGGATTTGACAGCCTGGAAATAGAAGATCTCCATGAAGGATTAACACAACTCGCAAAAGAAATGGGTGTCAAAAACCCAAAAGATATGATAGATACGTTAAAAGGAGGGATGAAAGCTGAAAGGATCTCAAGAAATACAGGAACACTAAAAGAATTAATCGAAAAGACCTCAAGAGAAGACCCAAGATTGGACGCAACAAAAGTCGAAGGAGAAGAACACACATACGGAGCAGAAACATCAAATAGATTAAAAGCAATAAGAGGCAAGGTTTCAAACGAAGAGATTGACAGCCAACTCGGGAACCATTTTCTCAACCAAGAATAGCCCTCCTCAATAAGTTTAAATATCCAAATTCCTAACCAATAACATGGAAATTGGAGAAGTATCCAACTACTTTGCCAAGGTGGAAGTTGCTGCAATAAAGCTAACCAAGCCTCTCAAAGTGGGGGATAAAATAAAAATAAAAGGAGGCGAAGTAGAGTTCGAACAGACAGTTGACAGCATGCAAATCCATGGAAAAGCTGTCGAAAAGGCAAAGAAAGGAGATGAAATAGGAATTAAAGTCTCCCAAAAAGTAAGAAAGGGCTACAAAGTCTCCAAAGTAAAAGAATAAACAATTCTAAATCACAATACTTTTAAACTACCTAAATTTCTAATAGCTATGCCCCTGTAGTATAGAGGCCAAGTATCCCGCCCTCTCGAATACGCCGGAGATTATATCGACGAGATAGTAATTCCAGTCCTCTCTAGGACAGGCTTTTTCATATTCGGTTGCCTCGATCTTGAGGCAATGGAGAACGGCGGAGACCCGGGTTCAAATCCCGGCGGGGGCATTATCTTCCTTCCATTAACCCAACCTCTCTTCTTAACATCATTTCATATGCTCTCAAAAAACATCTTAGATCTTCTGTTCTACCCTTTTTTCTTGTAAAAACTTTAACTTTCCCGTCCTTTGACCCTACGCTTACTATCAAGTTCTCATAAAATCCTTCAACTCCTAATGCTCGTAAAGCTTTTCTAATATGATCTCTAAAATTCCCTCTAGTTGTTACTCTTTTTTCAGCAAAGTCATATTTTGGTTGGATAACAAGATAATTTCCTTCTGGCCCAAGCTCCATTTTTCTGATATCATAACCAAGTTCAAGTCCCTGCATTCCTGACGTTGCTTCAACCATCTCTCTTATTTTTCCCTCTATTCTTAATCTTCTTTCTTTCTCCACTAAACTCCCTTCTCTTTCGTTTAGTTGTCTTTCCCTTGCTTCTAACTCTCTTGCCTTTTGTTCCAATCCTACTAATATGAACTCTCTTATCCTTTCTCTCATATTTTCTGTTTCTCCTTCTCTCCTCTCTACTAATGTTGTTAAAGCGTCTTCCTCTCTTTTTTCCACGGCTCTCTTTAGATCCAAAAATGCGATATTCCTTCTCACATAGTACTCAACCAGTTTGGGGTCCCAAACTCTTCCAGGTTTTACAGGATCTCTTTTTGAACAACATACTATCATTCGTACAATTTCATCAGCAGGTTTTCCTAAAATTAATTCCAAGTCCATAAGACGGGTTGGATCTTGAAACTTTTCATATAACCGATCTATATCATATTTTGACCAAGGTGAAGCTCTTCTTTTCATCTCTACTTTCAGATTTAGCCAACATTATAAATTTTATTATAACCCGGTAGCCAAATATCTTACTTAAAAATTATTAACATATATATTAGACCGCAAAAAAGATTTTAAACACTAATTTGGTTAGCAGTGAATGGGAGACAGAATTGACAGATACATAGCAGATGTTATAGGAAGAGGAGATGAAGGCTCTGCTTTATTAAATCAATTAACAAACCCTACTCTAAGAAACTATGAGTTTGTTGACGTTCTGGAAGACGGAATGAACGGATTAGCTGTCCTTAGGGTTCCCAAAGACCATCTTGTTGCCGTTCACTCTTTAGGAGGAGATCCTGCATTATTAGACTCTTCAGATCACGCTTCTTCAATGATTGACAATCTAGTCAAATCTGCAAAAAAAGAAGGATTCACCCCAATAGCTTTTTCCAATGTTATTGACGCAAGAGATGGAAAAACTGAAGAGGTAAGAAAAATTGGTGAAGCATTGAGAGGTAAAGCAGATGAAGAAAGTTTGGCTATTCTTAACGGAGAACTCGCAATCTTAGGAAAAAGAGTTAACTGCGCAGCAAATATCATGGGAACAATGATTAGTCTTGCTCCAAGATCAGGAGATACAAAAGAAGGAATCTTCTTAAGGAAAACAGGAATACCATTTGCTGTCTTTCACCCTAGAAGTAAACCACTATACATCAACTCGGACGGAATAGGCACAAAAACAGAATTTTACGAAAGAGCCGGAAAATTTACTACCGCTTGGAATGATTTTGCAGCTATGAATTTAGATGACACTGTCAAACTAGGAGCAACAGCACAAGTTCTTTCGGGAGTGGTTGAAACAAGAAAAGGAAGAAAGGACAAAGGAATTCCTTTTAATTTAATAAATCATCATGCAAAATTCACAGGAAACATGATGGGACTGTACTCTATTTTACACTGTAGCGACGTTGGAGAAAGAATAAGAGGCTACAATGATGATTGGTCAACTCTCAATCTTAGTGGTTCTGTTGTAAGCACAATAGATGAAGAAAGACTAAGAAATCCATTGAGACCAAGTGCAGGAGAAAGCCTAATTGCGATAAGAGGAAATCCAAATCCTCGATCTAACGGGATCACAGATAAAAGAAAAATGATGGTCCATCTATTTGGAGAAAGATGGCATGAAACTCCCGAAGGAAAGTTATTCCTAGAATTTCTTGCAGAACCATCAACAATTCTTTATCCAGTGTTTACTGAACTAATACAAAGAAATTTGGCTACAAGCGTTTATCACATGAGCGGAGGAGCTTTTAAGGGAAAATTAGCTAGACCGATAGCCAAACACGGTTTATATGTAAATATGAAAGATTTATTCTTACCAGACTACAGAGAACTGGCTTTAGCAGGGGCAGGTTTTACCTCAGCAGAAGTTGCTTATAGTAAATGGCCCATGGGAAATGACGGATTTGTAACCACAAAAGACCCAGAAAGAACTATCAGAGATATTAGAAAGATGGGATTAGAAGCAAGAGTTGTTGGTCAACTTGAAATGACAGACAAAACAGGCGTAAGATTAGAAGTCCCAACAACTGGTGAGTTTGTTGAATATTCAGGTAGAGAGTAAATTCTCTAGATAAAATACTTAAAATGACATTAAGAGGAAACTACAGGAAAAAAGACGTAAACTATTTGAGAAAAATGACTACGGGGGGACTAGTCAATGAATGTGTGGAGGCAGAAATCTTTGACAAAATCTTTTGGGACACTGATTACGGCCAACCAGGAGTCTGGGTTTATATTTTTAGAGGAAAATATAGAATCACAATAAGAAGAGAAAGTAAATTACATGGAAAAGGAGAAGGATTTAGAGCAACAAACGACAAACCAACACTAATCACACGTCTATCTGTAGCAATACCTGAAGCACAAAACATTAGCTCCCCTTGTAAATATCTAGGAATGTGGGACACTCTTCCTCTATTCCCAAAACACAGAGATACATTTAGAGATCTAGAAAAAGAAGACCCAGTCTTCAGAGGATTTCTACACGACGTAATGGAAATTTTCGGTTAACTTCTCACTAAAAGTTTAAAAACAAAAACCCCCTTAAAGAAAAATGAAAAAAGAGGTCAAAAGCAAACTGCCGACAAAATTCGAAGAAAGAAAAGTTAAATTATCTCACAAATTTGTTACAGTCCTTGCTATCATCAGTATCCTTGGTTTTATAGGCATCATAAGCGAAACGCTATTTCAGTATAACATAGAATTCTATGTCGAAGCATTATTAATGTTAATAATTGGTATCGGACTAATCATTGAAGCGAAAATGAAGCAGATAAGATCTGTTGCAAGAGGTTTTAATTCAAATAATTTCACTCATCTCACAACAGCAATTATAGGATTCATCGCGGTCATCGCAGGAATATTTAGTCTTCCCCCAATAAGAATTACAACACCTGCGTTCCTATCTATAAAAGGAATAGTCAGTATCATCGCTATCGCTGTGATAGCCATTCAAACCTGGATAATCGAATAATATGGCAATAACAGAATTAATACAAAATATTCCCTTTGGGTACATAGTCATAGCCCTTATAATATTATTCGTAATCTTAATCTACATAATCAAAAAACTCCTCCCATTAGTTGCGATAGGAGCAGTTTTGTTTATTCTCGCATCATTATATAAGATATTCCTCACCTAAATTCTCAGCTTCCCTCTCTGCCAATCCCTTAGAATCTGCATCTCAGTTCTTCTCTCATCCACAACACCACCTTTCCGTAAAAACTTTCTCTTCTCCCCAATAGCCAACAAAACATCATATTCATCTCCCTTTACTTCAATGCCATAGAACTTCTCTAAAGCTTCTTTATTCCTCTTCATAAAATTCTTAATAACAGCAAACACAACCCTCTGTGGATTTCTAATCTTTTCTGGATTTTTAGAACCAAGCAAGCCAAGCTTAACCTCATTATCATAAAAAGGGACAACACCAGGTGAATCAAGAATCATTAAATTTCCTCTTTTAATCCATTGAATCCCTTTAGTAGTTCCTGCATATCTTGAAACCTTTGCTCTTGCTCTCCTAACCAAGGCATTAATTATAGCCGACTTTCCCATATTTGGATAGCCGACAACACCAACTTTCAAATCTTCAATTTTCATCCTCTTCCTGAGTATCAATAACCCAGTCCTCAACTTACTAATCCCGATATTCTTTGTACCCGAAACAAAAAAAGCGTTCTTGTATTCTTTTCTTAAATCATCCAAAACCCTGCCAGAAACTAAATCAATTTTCGTAAAAACAAGCACCAAATGTTTCTTATACATCTTAACTTTTCTTTCAAGCTCTTTGTTCCGAGAAAGCTCGGGCATTCTGGCATCTAAAATCTCCAAAACAACATCAGAATCCTTCAAAACTTTCTTCACAACAGGCCAATATCCCATCCTGATTTATATACCTTAAGCTTTATAAACTAACTTTTTCTCAAACTCGTATGAAAAGATCGTCAAGACGTTGGAAAAAGAAAAGACAAATGAGATGGAAATGGCAGAGAAAACGTCTTAAAAAAGAGAAGAGAAGAAGAAGACTGCATAGAGAAAGATCTAAGTAATTAACTATTTCTTAACCACAATAATCTTTAAAAGAAACAAAAACAAACGTTAAACATGAGTCAGACAGACATTTGGACAGAGAGGTACAGGCCAGCCAAATTCGATGAAATGGTGGGCCAGCAAGAGATACTAAAAAGGGTGAAATCACTCGTTCAGGCCATGAATATTCCCCACTTGTTATTCGCAGGACCAGCAGGAATAGGCAAATCAACTCTCGCCCTAATCATAGTCAAAGCATTATTCGGAGAATCTTGGAAAGACAACTATCTGGAGCTAAACGCCTCAGACGAAAGAGGAATAGATGTAGTAAGACAAAAAGTAAAAGACTTCGCAAGAACAAAAGCAATATCAAACGTTCCTTTCAAAGTAATATTTCTTGATGAAGCAGACGCCTTGACAAAAGAAGCACAGCAGGCACTAAGAAGAACGATGGAAAACTACACAAACACCTGCCGATTCATCATGTCCTGCAACTATTCAAGCAGAATTATAGATCCAATCCAGTCAAGATGTGTCGTATTCAGATTCAAACTGTTGGAGAAAAAAGACATAAGAGAGGTTTTAAACAGAATAGCAGAAAAAGAAAACCTGACAATTTCAGAAGACGCCTTTGACATACTATACGAAGGAAGCGAAGGGGACTGCAGACGCGCAATCAATCTTCTTCAAGCAACAGCATCAATATCATTGAACATCAACCAAGAAATGGTCAACATGATTCTTTCCACAACAAAACCCAAAGACATCCGTGTTGTACTGGACTACGCGTTAGCAGGAGATTTCGTTAACGCAAGAGACAAACTCCTGGACGTGATGTTGAAAGAAAGCGTCTCAGGAACAGATATGATAAAAGCAATTCAAAAAGAGATTTGGAATCTTGACATAGAGCCGGAAATAAAAGTCAAACTAACAGAAAAAACAGGTGAAACAGAATTTAGGATGATAGAAGGAAGTGACGAATTCGTACAGCTTCAATCTCTTCTTGCCTCATTCGTCCTTGCAGGACAAGGCAAACCCGCTTAATAAAATGTCCGAAGATAAACAAAGCTTTGCTGAGAAATATAGAATTAAATCGTATTCTGAACTCATAGGACAAAGCAAAGCAGTCGAAGTAATAAAAAAATTCTTAAATGAATTTCCAAAAAAGAGAGGATTAATTCTTCACGGACCAGCAGGAACGGGAAAAACCTCCCTGGTTATTTCAGCATCAAAAGAAAACAACCTGGAAATCCTTGAACTAAACTCGTCAGACTTAAGGAACCGCGCTCAGTTGGAAGAAAGACTAAAACCCGCAACACAACAACAAAGCCTATTCAAAAAAGGAAAAATTCTCCTGATGGACGAAGTAGATGGTGTAACCGGAACAGATAGAGGAGGAATACCAGAGCTTGTAAAACTAATCAATTCAACAAAATATCCGATAATAATGACCTGCAACGACGTATGGCAGTCAAAACTCTCACCAGTAAGGGCAAAATCAACATTAGTTGAAATGAAACCACTTAACGTAGGATTAGTTGTCTCATTACTAAAAAAAATAGCGGAAAAAGAAAATATCAACGAAAACATCTATTTTCTAAATCAAATAGCCATCAAATCTCAAGGGGATGTCAGAGCAGCACTAAACGATCTTCAGTCCCATTCTCAAGGAAAAGACATACTCGAAGTAGACACGAAAGAAAAAAGAGATGTCGAAGAAAACATATTCAACATATTAAGAAAACTATTCAAAGAAAGATCTGACTCAAGAAAATTGTTTGATAAATCGGCCCTATCTCTAGACGAAATATTGCTATGGATAGAAGAGAATATACCCAAAGAATACAAAAACGAAGTGTTAGCAAGAGCTTACTATGCATTGGGAAACGCAGACGTATTCAGAGGAAGAATTTACAAAAATCAATCGTGGCGATTCCTTTTGTATCAAAGCATTTTCCAAAGCGCTGGAATAACATACGCTAAACCAAACCCCTTGCCCGGTTTCACAAAGTATGATAGACCAAAAAGAATCCTAAAAATATGGATAAACAACCAAAAAATAGCAAAAAAGAAAACAATTTCAAAAAAATTCGCCAGACTCGTTCACTGCTCAACAAAAAGAGCAATGAGAGACTTTTCAATCCTCAAGCCAATTCTCCTAAACCCCAACGTCCAGCAAGAACTTCAGCTCAGCGACGAAGAAAGAGATTTCTTACAGAAATAATTTAACCACAGGTAGCAGTACTTCCAGAACCGCTGGAATAATCAAAACCAAAGCCAGCGCTTGGCTGCTGACTGGACAACTGCTCTGAACATTCGGCAGGAGCTTCATTAAAAGCAGCACAAACAGCACTCAACAATGAAGCAGCATCTCTTCCACTGCTTACAGTCTGTCCATTAATCACCAATGTAGGGGAACCTCCAACACCATACTTAGTATTCTCCGCTTTATGAACATCATACAATGGGAATCTACCGCTCAAATAAGACGACTCATCAGCCAAATTAGCACTTATACTAAACTCTGTATCTGCCGAGGCGACACAACTATCCAATTTAATCATATCAATGCCTACCTCAGTCAAACAGCTCTCTCCATCACCTTCTTCTAAAAAGCAAATCAAATAATCCAAAAACTTATCGTTCTGCTCTTTCTGTATACAATACTGATTAGTCTGTTCATTTACTTCTGTCTCTCCATGCATAGCATAATAAACAAATTTAAGCTCAAAATCAATTTTGTCGCCAAGCAGTTCAACAACAGGAATCAATCCCTTCTCAATCATAGTTCCATAAGGACAATGAGACATAACGAATGCCTCAACAACAGGTTTGTCAGACCTAGGAACCTCAACAGGATCCTGCTGCTGGCCCGAATCAGAGAATGTAGCATCTAACGAGATAGGCTCTGTAATCAAATATTTCCCATCCGTTGTAACAAAAACAGGAATCTCTTGTCCTTTAAACTCAACCATTACCCTATAAAGACTGCCATCTTTCTCTGTAGAAATCACAGAAGCTTCTCCGTTACCCTGTGCATTTATAAAAGAAACCAAATTCTCTCCTGCCTCCTCCTCACTTACAACATCTCCAGTCACTCCGCCAAGACCATTATAGATTAAAACAGCAACCAAAACAATCGCCAACGCGATACTGGCAAACACCCAAGGATTTGTTCTTCCACTGTCCAAGATTTCACTCACAGAACGCTCCACTTTCTTTATCTCATCATCTGTCATGCTAAAATCTTAGAAACATCCATTTAAAAACTTTTGTATAATTTTATAACAAACTTTAATAAATCAAACGCATAATTAATATCATGCCATACGACATAATTGTGGGCAGAACCCCCTCAGATAAAGAGATATTTGGCGATAAGGGCCTTATTTTTATCGGAAAAGGCTACGTTAAAATGGGAAATTATACCTCCCTATCCAATAAAATATGGATGGACGTAGCAAGAAGCCACGTCATCCTCGTAGCAGGAAAGAGAGGTAGCGGAAAAAGCTATACACTTGGAACAATAGCAGAAGAAATCTCAAATCTTCCTCCGGAAGTATCAAAAAACATAGCCTCTCTTATCTTTGATACGATGGGAATATTCTGGACAATGAAATTCAAAAACGAAAAAGACAAAGAACTATTGGATCAATGGGAATTAAAGTCAAAAGAACTGCCTGTAAAAGTCTTTGTCCCATTCGGAAAAATCGAAGAATACCAAAAAAGAAATATTCCAATTGACGCAACTTTCGCTCTAAAAGCTTCGGAACTAAAAGCCGAAGACTGGATAACCATTTTTAACCTGGAAATGACAAATCCCTCGGGAGTGCTAATACAGAAAATAATTTCAAAACTCCAGGTAGAAAACCCAGATTTCACCATAGAAGATGTCCAAACAGAAATAGAAAAAGACCCAAAAACATCAAAAGAAACCAAGGAAATAACCTCAGGACTATTCTCAGCCGCGGATACATGGGGAATATTTGCCAAATCAGCAGCAGAAGGAACAGAAATCTCCGATCTTATCACCCCTGGAACAACAACAATACTTGACACATCTGTCTACAGCACGATAGGAGCATTCAACATCAAGGCACTAGTTATCTCCCTTGTATCAAGAAAGCTCTTCACAACAAGGATAGATGCAAGAAAAAAAGAAGAAATACAAGCAATTCAACACGGCAGGGAGTACCTAGCATACAAAACAACAAGAGAAGAGCCTCTTGTATGGATATTCATCGATGAAGCCCACAACTTCATGCCAAAAGACGAAATCACACCAGCAACAGACGCATTAAAACAACTTCTCAGAGAAGGAAGACAGCCAGGAATCTCATTAGTAATGGCAACACAACAGCCTGGAAGAATACATCACGACGTACTCACACAATCAGACATAATTATCTCACATAGAGTAACGGCAAAACCAGACAGGGAAGCCCTAAACGAAATAATGCAAACCTATCTCCTAGAAAGCATACAAGAAAAGATGAACGAACTCCCCGCACTGAAAGGCTCAGCCATCATATTGGACGACAACTCAGAAAGACTTTATTCAATGAGGGTGAGGCCAAGATTCACCTGGCACGGCGGTGAAGCTCCAGTCGCAATAAAAGCAGAAGTCAAAATCTAAACTAAGCGACACTAACAGCTTCTCTCGACCCAATAGGTTCTCTCAATCCAATAGGTTTTCTCAACTCAAAATCTCCAGAATAAAAAACATTCCTTTCATCACCATTTCCATCCCTCAAAACAGTTCTCCCATTAACATGGAGTATAACAAAATACTTAGAACCAACAGGAGCTCCTTTTGTTCGCGTCAAAGAACAGCTCACATCTCCTTTCTCATAAACCAAACCTGGCCTATCTTTAAACTCTGGTGCAATAGCTCTCATACGGAAACCTTTTTTTCGAAGAGCTCTTGAAGCAACACTGAGATCATCTAAATTTCCACGTCCAATTCTTCTAAGTAATCTGCTCAATCTTCTTCCTTCTTCTGCTGCATCCATTAACCACTTAAAAAATAGTCCTTTTTAAACCTTATCATAGCACTTTCAGATCAACTCTATATCTATAAGCATAAGGAGCAATGTTCCCTGCCTTCTTCACCTTCAAAATCTTAACTTTCTTCCTCGCCTTCTTCGCCTCACTCAAAATCAACTCTCTCAACTCTGCCTTATCCTCTTCTCTATAAAAACCATAATAATGAATCGCTCCTCTTTTCTTCACTCTCGGAAAAGCAACATCAAGAAAACTGTCTTTTAAATTTGGTCTTGCCATAACAATTCTGTCAAATTTCTTTTTTAATAGAGGAACTTTTTTCCTCACATCTCCCTGAATTACCTCAACTTTTCCTCCTAGCTTATTTCTCTTAACATTCTCCCTCGCATACTTATTGCATTCCCTTCCAAGTTCAACACTAACAACCCGCCCAGCCCTACCTTTCTTAGCAATAACAACAGCAAACGGGGCAACACCTCCAAACATAACCAAAACATTCTCTCCTCTCTTCACCTTGTCCGCAATTTCCTTCCTCTCACTTGACAATCTCGGAGAAAAATAACAACTGTCAACGTTAAACCTAAACACACAATCATTCTCCTTATACAAAACTTCTTTGGTCTTTTCACCAGCAATATATTTGGTCTTTGGAACCCTCAAACGCCCCTTGAACTTCTCAACTTTCTCAAGAACAGTCCTGACTCCTTTATGTTCTTTCAAAAACTTCTCAGCTTTCTTTTTCTTCTCTCTCGCTTTTTCATTCCAATCAAACTTGAAAACAGCAATATTCCCAACAATATCATATCCTCCAAAATGCTTTGCTTTGGAGGCACCAAAAATCTTTGATTTTTTAGTGATAACCATAAAACAAATTACCAAACAGAACTTAAATACCTATTGATAAAACTTAAATACAAATCAATCCTCTATTATCCATGAAAGATATATTTGGCTACATTCTATCAGCACTCGGAATAGCAGGAATCATAATCCCTATCTTCGACCCAGAAACTAAATCTCTTCCTTTTCTGCAAAACGTGCCAAGCACTGCCCTTCTGATAGCAAGCATAGTTATCCTTGCTATAGGAATTTTAATTCTGATAAAAGGAAACAAAAAAGGCAGAAAAGTCCAAATCGAAAGAGAAGTCCCAATTTATGAAGGCGGACAGGTAATAGGATTCAGAAAAGTCAAAACAATCTAAAGAGAACTTTTAATAAACCAATTTATGAAATCTATAAAACTCAAATAAAAAAATTTCACTCCTTAAAAGTTCTCGTAGAGAATTTTGCAAAATTCTCTAAAACAAAGTCTTTTGAGCGCCCTTCTTTTTAACATCTCTCAACTTCTCAAGCTGTTTCTCAACCCTGCTTTCAGAAAAATCATGTTCTTCAACTAAAATTTTCTTTATCTTCTCCTCATCAAGCTTAGGAAACTCAACCTTAATCTTCTTAACATTCGGCTTTTTAAAAATCTCAAATACTTTTTTCCAGTCAAAATCCAACTTTCCCTGCTCCTCCAGCTCTCCAAAAATCTTCACAGGAAACTTCTTTTCCTTAACAAGAGCAAGAGCTTTTTTTGGACCAAGCCCCCTGACACCCCCGGGATTAAAATCTGTCCCAACTAAAATAGCTAAACTAATAAACTGATCAGTCGTCAAACCCAAACTATTCAAAACATCTCCATACTCTATCATCTCAGGAGCAATATACACTATCCCTGTTCTTGTCTTTCTACTCCTCGCCAAAGTCAAGTTCTGTATCAACCTATCTCCACCAACAACAAGAGAATCATAATCCTGGCTTCCAACAGCCCACGCCTCTTTATCCTTGACGAGCTGAGCGCACTGCATCTCTCCCTCCCCAGGAGCTTGAACAACAGCAACACCCATTGCCTCCAATAATGTCTTGCTCTCTTTTATCATATCTGCCGTAATCCGACTCGTCCCTTTAGCATATTTGCCCATCGCCTCAACATCCTCTTCCTCCAAAGCAGTCCTATATTTTGTTTCCATAACATCTTTCGCCTCAGACCTTTTCTCTTTAGTCTTCCCCTTCAGTTCATGATACTCTCCATCAAAAACATAAACAACTTTCATTCCTCCAGCAAGTAAATTAACATTTCTATAAAACAAACCAGACAAATGACTAGTAACTATTCCTTTAGAATCCATCAAAGGAGTCCCGTCCGGCTGCCTAATCGAACTCAAAAATTGATATATGGCATTAAAAGCATCAACAGCAATCACCTTTCCTTTCAAATCCTTGAAACTCACTTCTTTCCTCGGAACAATATCACCAATCTGCAATCCCATAACTAACGTTAGAACCAAAACATTAAATAATTATCTATCTCGCCTCAAACTCTCTCTGAGCAACCTCTCTATTTCCCTCTTCAATCTCTCCCAAAACCTCTGGGCAATGTCTCGCAGCTTCTTCAGCAACCTTTCTCCTTATCCCTTCGTATGTTCTTCTCAACTCATAAGCTTTCATTTTACTATATCTAGGCACACTATATCCCGCTTTCCTAAGCTGTCCAAGTCTCCTTCTCAACTCTCTTGGAGATGCTTCTCCCCATTCGTCCGGCAAAGTAGCAGGAAACTTTCTCAAAGCAATTCTCGCAACTCCTACCCAATATTCTTTAGAACCCTTCCTCGGCCTCCCGCAAGCAGGCAGACCTCTTTCTTGATTAGCTACTTCTCTCTCCAACTCTTTCCTTTTAGCTCTCCCATCTCTCGACCGATACAATCTATCAGCAAGATAATGTCCAATAGAACCATCTGGATCATTATCAGGGCTATAATTGTCCGCGTTCATTCCTCTTGTATCTACTTCCTCTCCCATTTTATTTTCTGCCTCTCAAATCAAGTCCAATCTGCTCTACATTTAAAAGCTTCTCATATCTCCTTACATCCTCTATCGGTACACCTGCACAGTCATCTATATAAAACAAAGGATATCGATCTCTTCCAGCAAGACTAATACTATCAAGATTTCCAAGCTCAAAAGGTTGTTCTCCGACCTCATATGAAGAACCATCCCTTCTCAAAACAACAGTTCCGTTTCTGCTGCCGCAATCAACAACATAGCAACTACCATCACGTCTAAGCAATCTAGCATGCTTACTTGAAATAAGCTTACGCAATGCTCTAATTTGATGCACAAAAATTCCGGGCAGTTTAACCTCATCCTCATCCTCTCCAAAAACAGGAACAGTTATGTCACATTTGCTAGACCTGCCTATAGTTAAATCAAACTCACCTTCTGGCAACATCACATTTCTTCTCATTAGTTGGTCCACTAATCTCAATCCCATATCAAATCCTCTAATCTAATCCTTTTAAACCTTTCTATTGTCACTACTAACCAGTAACTTATTACAAGAAAGGGTCTAAAACAACAAGCTATAAAACACCTCTTTTCCCATATATACCATGAAAGGATTCATCGTTTACTCAACATACCTAACAATCGACAATAAAACAGTCGTTCAGCTATTTGGAAGGCTCGAAAACGGCCAGTCGTTCGTAACCCAAAACACCATATCTCCTTACTTGTTCATAGAAGAATCAGGACTCAAAGAAATCGAGAAATATCTCTTAAAATACAAAACTGAAAAGACAAAACTCAAAACACTTGAAGACAAAAAAACAATAAAAATCTCGGCAAAAAACCAAACAGAACTCAACAAGCTCGAAAAAGCAATACACAAAAAAGTCCAGACATATGAGGCGGACATCAAACCTCAAAAAAGATTCACGATGGACAACAATCTTCTCGGAACAATAGAGATAGAGGGAGAATACGAAACAGCTGAAAAAGTAGACAAAGTATACAAAGAACCAAAAATCAGACCGGCAGAATTCAAGCCAAAACTAAAACTCCTTTCATTGGACATAGAAACAGACAAAAACTTCCAAAATCTAATATGTATAGGGCTATACGGAAAAAATTACAAAAAAGTCTTTTATATCACAGACAAAAACCTAGACAACCCAAATATGATAAGTTGCAAAGATGAGCCTGACTGCCTTCAAAAATTCAGAGAAGAAATAATAAAACAAGACCCAGACATAATAACAGGATGGAACGTCATCGACTTCGACATAAAATTCTTGCAAGCCAAATTCGACAAACACAAAATCCCTTTTGACATAGGAAGAACAAACTCTCGAATGAGGATAAGAATAGAATCAAATTTCTTCAGATCATCTTCAGTAAACATTCCTGGAAGACAAATCCTTGATGGTCTAAACCTAATAAGAGACCCTTTCTTACAACAATCTCCAACGATGAGATACGCTCAATTCGTTTCGTATACACTAGAAGACGTAGCACAAGAGATTCTTAAAAAAGGAAAATTAATAAAAAGAAACCTAGATCCATCCAAAATAGACAAATTATACCAAGAAAACACAAAAGAGAGCCATACCAAAATAGCAGAATACAATCTAAATGACTGCAAGCTTGTATATGAAATTCTTGAGAAAACACAATTAATAGAACTTGCTATAGAACGTTCAAAGCTGACGGGAATGCCCCTTAACAAAATAACTGCTCCTATTGCCGCCTTTGACTCATTATACATAAGGGAAGCACACAAAAGAAACCTCGCTTCCCCCACTCTCAAATTCAAACAAAAAGAAGAAAGCATAAAGGGAGGATACGTCCAGCTGCCAAAACCAGGAATTTACAACAACGTCCTCGTCTTTGATTTCAAATCACTGTATCCTTCTGTAATAAAAACATTTAACATAGATCCCTTCTCATACTTAGAAAAGAAAGAAAAAGGGGCAATAGAAAGCCCAAATAAAGCATACTTCAAAAACGAACGAGGCATCCTCCCCCAAATACTTGAAAAAATCCACAAAGCAAGAGAAGAAACAAAGAAGCAAGGAAAAGAACTCTCAAACTACGCCCTTAAAACAATCCAAAACTCCTTCTGGGGCGTTCTAGCTTCCCCAAACTGCAGGTACTTCAATCTTAAAATGGCAAACGCCATCACATCTTTCTGCAGATGGATAATTCAAACAACAGCAAAAAAGATAGAAGAAAAGGGCTATAAAGTCATATATGCAGATACAGATAGTAATTTCGTCGAAACCAACCTCAGCAAAGAAAAAGCCAACATACTAGCAAAAGAACTGCAAAAAGAAATAAACCAATTCTGGGAAGAATACATCCAAAAAAACTATAATCGAAAATCATTCCTTGAACTTGAATTCGAAAAACAATATCTTTCAATGATGATCCCAAAAATCAGGGGAAAAACAGAAAAAGTAACAGCCGCCAAAAAACGTTACGCAGGCCTCATAGAAAAAAACGGAAAAGAAGAGGTCCAGGTCACGGGCCTCGAAGCAATAAGGGGCGACTGGACAGACGCAGCAAGAGAATTCCAGATAGAACTCCTCAAAAAGCTATTCCACAAAGAACCAATCGCACAGTTCATCAGAGATTACATCAAAAAAATAAACTCCGGCGAACTCGATAAGAAACTAATTTACAGAAAATCAATAAGAAAAGCACTCCACAAATACACAAAAACAACTCCGCCGCACGTAAAAGCAGCCAAACTTCTCGACCAGTTAGATTCAACACTTATCGAATATTACATAACAACAACAGGCCCAGAACCAGTTCAAAAACACAAGCATAGAATCGATTACAAACACTACATCAACAAACAAATAGAACCAATCGCAGAACAAATCCTCTCCCTCTTAGACAAAAACTTTGACGAAGTGGTCAAAAAGTCCAAACAAGAAAAACTATTCTAAACCAGTTCTCTCCAGTTCTTCTTGTAGTATTCATACTTCTCGTTAAACTCCTCCTTAGGCGTCAAGGAAATCCCCAACCCCTCAAATTTTTGCTTCAACTCAGCCAAAACAGAATCCTTATTCTCTTCTTCAGCCATCCTCTCAAACTCCACTATATACCCATATCCTTTTGTATAATCCACACTCACCTTGACTCCCTGCCACTCGAAAGCATGCCTCTTCCTAAACCATTTTATTTCAACACCCATACCCAAAGACAAAAACAACCTCTCCAGCTCATCAAACTTATCCCTATCAAACCTAACTTCTATCTCTTCTCTCTGGTCATCGTGTATCTTGCCCTTCTTCAGCCAAATCTTAGAAAAAAACTTATTCTTTTGTATCCTCAAATCCTCATCGCAATCAAAATAATAAGTCACCTGCTCGTCCTCATTAAGCACCTTCCCCTCTTTAGAAAAAAATTCCAACAACTCCCTATATTTCTCTTCTGAAATAAAGCTCCTAATCTCCACCTCTATTGCCATTCCAACACAAAAAAAACCAAATTAATAAACATTATGTTAAACCAATCACATAAATCTTTATAAACAAAAATTAAAAAATAACTATATGTCAAAAAGAAAGGTGAAAATCAGATTCTACGTTGAAAGAACAAGACAAGGCCAAGAAGACTACTTAAGATTCACAGCAAGACACAGGGGAATAGGAGAAGCATCAACCAATCGCGACGGTTCACAGATATTATGGACAGAATTAGACGATTCAGTAACAACAAGACAACTCAACAGAAATTACGAAGACATTACTTTTCTCGAGATAACGTCAGTAGAACACGATTCTGATACAACTGAAATGGCATCAGCCGCCGACATGAAAAAAATCAGACATGGAGTGGGCCTCGAAAGTACATTCTAACCGTAAATTAAATCAAGCTGGGCGCAAAGCAAATTCTCTAATCCCTGGATGATCAGTTATATAAAAACTACGCGAAGCCATTATATAATTCGCTCCTGTCTTTGCAAGAATAATAGGCTCATCTTCTTGCCTGCATTCTCTGTTCAATAAAGCAATCATCGTTTTTGCAGATCTGACCCAAGGCCAAAAAGGTGCGGGAGTATCTCCATTTGTAGGATATCTATAAAATTTCATAATTTGGTCCATATCAGTTGGAAAAACTAACCGAGCACTAATCTCTAACTCTGTTCCACTTCCTTTTGCTACACTTCTACCAGATCTTCTCTTTAAAAAAGAAGACAGTTCTCCTTCTCTCTGATACCAAAAATAATTTCCAACAAAATCCAACATAGAACTAGCAAATTTATGCATTCTTGTAAACATAAGTCCATTAGAAGTCCAGTCTTTTCCGACAACATCCCAAAATTCAACAACATTTCGTGGTTCAGGTTCTCTAACTTGTAGTCCAACAACAGCTCTTCTGCCCATAAAAACAGCTACCAATTCATCTTTATAAAAATTATTACAATACAACATATGTTCGCCTAATCCCCCTTATACGCCCTTTTACACTCGGAAGAACCTCAATACCGTGCGCGTTCGGCGCTTCGCGCCTCATATATAACTGTGGCTATTGTCTTATCTCAAACCCGCGCCGCAAAAACAAAAGGCACAGAGATAAAGACAATCTTTATAAAATCAAAAAGAAAGACAAAAATATGACAAACCCTGAAAACCAAGAACAAACCACAGAAATAGTAACACCACCAACAAGATATAGAGAACAAACAACAGAAATAGTAACATGCTCTCCACAAAACGAAAAAAAAGAAAGGCCAGATTCCACAAGATTAATTCTTCCTGAAGAAACCATCACTAAAAAAAATCCTTATACAGGAACAAGCAAAACAAGGGACATTGCCAGAGAGATGGGAACAAGAATGGGACTACAAAACGCTGGAGGTTCTGTAGAACTAAGCGTAGTCATGGTAAAAGATGGGAAAAAATACCTCATTCCCGGCAATGGAAGTTTACCAGAATGCAAAATAAGATATAGCTTATCTGCCCATGAAGGTAGATTATACGCAACACCAGAAGACCCAAAAAGAAATCCCGTAACAATAGGACAATTTGTTGAAACAGAACTTGGCTTATCTTTCAAAAATATGGGAACAGTCATTATTGATGTAGAGGGAACATCAAACAAATCATTTGACCCAACTGCAGTTCCCCAAGGAAGAAGCAAAAATACAGAAAGTGGATGGTTAGAAAAACTAGCAGAGGAAGGCGACAAAGACGACCCAAACAAAAAAACCTCAACAAGAAAAACAAAAAAAGGATTAAGCGCAAGATTTGACACAAGTTCCTAAAAAAACCATCAACCTTTTAACCTTTTCCTCCTAACTAATGTTATGCCATATGAAATGAAACCTTTATTTGAGAAACGGATGCAAGAACTTCTTCCAGATAAATCTGACTTCAAAAAATTTTCAGAAATAATTCATGAAGAACCTCAAAGCTTCATCAGATGCAACACTCTCAAAATCTCTCCTTCAAGACTCCTAAAAAGACTCCAAAAAAAATGGAAAACCTCCCAGCCATTTCCAAAACACCCTGAAATTCTCCTCATAGAATCTGAACTCGGCCCGGGAGAACTCGGAAACGCCATCGAACACCTGCTTGGCTACTACTACATCCAAGAAGTCTCCTCAATGATGTCCGTCCTCGCCCTAGACCCAAAACCGGGCGAAATAATTCTTGACCTATTCGCATCCCCAGGCTCAAAAACAACTCAAATAGCAGCAAAAATGAAAAACCAAGGAACAATAATCGCTAACGACCTCAAAATAGGAAGAATCAAAATTCTCTCTTCAAATCTTGAAAGATGTGGTGTCACAAACACGATAGGAATAAGGCACGATGCAATAGCTCTTTGTTCCCGACTAAAGAAGTCCAACTTCCCAAAATTCGACAAGATTCTTCTCGATGCTCCCTGTTCAGGAGAAGGCACTCTCCGCTCCTCACCAAAAACATTCATGATGTGGAATGAAAAAGTAGTCAAATCTCTTTCCCGCCAACAAAAAAAGTTCCTCGCCTTCGCAATCAAACTCCTAAAGAAAGGAGGAACACTCGTCTACTCCACATGCACTCACGCACCAGAAGAAAACGAAGAAATCGTCAATTTCGCATTAGAAAACTTCCCTCTCAAAGCTGAAACCATCTCCCTGCCGCTAAAATGTCGCCCGGGAATCACTGAATGGAAAAAACACAAATTTAAGAAAGACGTCCAAAAGGTCTGCAGAATCTACCCCCAGGACAACGACAGTGAGGGCTTCTTCGTAAGTAAATTCACCTTATTGGAGGAAGTAGAATGAAAAGAGATATAATCAAAAAAGTAAAAAAATTCGTTAAAGAAGAATACAATAAATCAAATCCTCTCACTAAAAAAGGACTTAAAGGACATTTTGAACTAGTAGAAAATTACGCAAAAGCGTTATTAAAAAAAGAAAATGCAGACGAAGAAATTGTTATCCTATCTGTATGGCTACATGACATAGGAACTATAAAAGGATATTACAAAAACCACCATATTTCTGGAGCAAAAATAGCTGAAAAATTTTTACTAAAACTAAATTACCCCAAAAATAAAATAGAAAAAGTTAAGCATTGTATCTTAGTTCATAGGGGAAGCAAACCTGGAAAAGTTAAGTTAAAAGAAGCGCAGATATTAATTAATGCTGATGCCATGGCCCACTTTGATGAGATAAACTTACTCTTAGTTCTATATAAAGACAAAAAAGAATTATTGAAAAAACTTGAACGTTCCTATGCTAAACTTTCAAAAAGAGCCAAACCCTTAGTTAAATCAAAACTAGAAAAAGCCAGGAGAAAGCTCAAATGAAATTCCACTACATAAAATCAAGCGAAAAGAAAAAACTCCTCGCCCAGCTAAAAGAGCAATTCGGAATCACCAAACTCCCATACCTGCTAATAGAAACAGGAAAAGAAAAAGTCCGCGGCTTCTCCGGAAACCTGACAAAAGAAGAAATCAAAGCACTATGGAACGCCACAAACATAGAAATCATAGGAATGTATCTTTTCAAAAAAGAAAAAAGAGAAAAACTAAGATTAAGCCTCGACGCCTCACATATACTCAAGAACCAAATAACAAAAAACATCTTCGAACTTTCAGACAAGCAGCTTGAAGACTGGATTAGAGGCAGAGACATAACAGCAGAAGCCCCCGAAGGAATCCTCGCAATAAAACACAACTCAGATTTCATAGGAAACGGGCTCTCAACGGGCCAAAAGATAATCAATCACGTCCCAAAAGAGAGAAGAATTAGAAATTAACACTCTCGCGGAGTAAGTCCCACTTCACCTTCATAAGATCCTGACCCAACAGATTCAACACCTCTAAGGGCGTCCTTCATTCTTTGCAAAATACTCCTTATATCAAAACCTATTCTATAACCCAATGGGTTCTCCCACCTATTATCTGGCACGAGCCCATCAACATTATCAATATCAAGACTAATAGGTTCAATCCTAACAGGCCTAACTGTCACGACTTTTTCTCGCCCATAAAAGCCCCAACGCACTTTTTCTCTTGCACCATTATCTAATCCTAAATAACTACGTATATGTTTCATTCCCCCTTTCGCAACAAAAAGAACATCTAAATCTTCATTAACTAAAGCACATGAACTCTCAGGTTTATATCCTAAATAACTTAACAAATCCCTACTTATCCCCTTTATCTTGCCGCTACTTCCAACAAGCAAATGAACTCCCATAACAGCGTTAGCAGCCTCGTCCATAATCTGCCCAGCCAATCTATCAGTATTTCTACGAGCACCATCTCTTAAGATTTGTAATTCCCCCTCTTTTCTTTTTACTGCTTTCCTCGCAGCCGTAAGCCTTTCCTCATTAACCACTGCAGCCCTCCCCATAAGGTCAATCCTTTCTTCTAATCCTTCATTAACAACCTCAAGACGATTACGTTCTTCTTCTATTTCCTCAAGAGCACTACGAAGTTCAACAATCGTACTATAATCTTCTCCTAAATCAGGTTTTTTCTTTTTCCTCCTAAACTTAGAAGCAAGCCATTTCCTAAAACCCATTTTATAATAAATAAATCAGAATTTTTAAAACTTTATATACTCCTGGCTTCTAAAAAAACTATGGAAGAAGGCGAAATCAAAGACTACAAGAAAGCGGGAAAAATAGCAAAATCCGTAGTTAAATACGCAAAATCAATAATTAAAAAAGACCTGCCTTTATTAGAAATAGCCAACAAAATAGAAGAAAAAATTCTTGAACTCGGAGGAAAACCCGCCTTCCCCGCAAACCTCTCAATAAACGAGATCGCAGCGCATTATACTCCAGACCCAAACGATACAACTCTTGCCTCAGGATTGCTCAAAGTTGACATAGGAGTCCAAGTCAACGGCTGTGTAGCAGACACTGCCTTCTCCGTTGACTTAGAAAACTCAGAAGAGAACAAAAAACTCATCCAGGCGGCAGAAGAAGCACTAAAAAAAGCATTAGAAACAGCAAAAATAAACACAAAACTAAAAGAAATCGGTTTAGCAGTAGAAGAAATAATAAAATCATTTGGTTTCCACCCAATTCAAAATCTTTCAGGACACTCTCTTGACCAATACACAATTCACGCAGGCATCACCATCCCAAACGTTGACAATTCATCAGAAAAACAACTCGAAGAAGGCGCCTACGCGATAGAACCATTCTCTACAACAGGCCTTGGTTCAGTCAAGGACGGAAAACCTTCAGAAATATACCGTCTCGAATCAGAAGGAAACGTAAGAGACCCGTTCGCAAGAGAAGTCCTAAACTTCATTAAAAAAGAATACCAAACCCTTCCTTTCTGCTCACGCTGGCTTCACAAAAAATTCGGCTCCCGTTCAATCCTTGCATTAAGAAGAATAAAAGACGCAGGCCTTCTCCACCAATATCCACAACTAATCGAAAAAGGCGGCGGAAAAGTCGCACAAGCCGAGCACACTATCCTCCTAACAGCCAAAGAAAAAATAATTACAACACTATAATGGATGTGTTCTCAGTAATTCTTCCATCCCAGGCAAGTCATTCTCCTTTCCAGTCAAAATAAATTTCCCTGTTTTTGGAATTTCACCATGATCCATATAAGTATATGGCCCTATCCAATCTACACCTCGTCTTGTTCCCTTATACACTATATCTCCTCTACCAGCCCAAGGATGATGTCCCTCATCATATTTTTTCGTAAATCTGATACTACTTTGTGTTCTTTCACCAAAAAAATGAGCAGAACCAAGATTGTCCGTTATCTCTCCTCCTATCTCTTCCTTCCCGTCTCTTTGCCTTCTCCCTGTAATAATCATTTCAAAACCCCCGTATAAACTAGGATTATACCAAATTCCATGAAGAAACTCAGGATCCTGGACCCTCATAATCATAGGATCATCCGGATTCCTCAGAACATATCCTTTTCCTTCCATATCAACTATATCCCTGTGCAACTCACGACTTAACGAATCAGCACCCCCTTCATCTTGCGCAAATCTTTCATCAACTTTTTGCCACAAATCTGCACAAAAATTATACAAACTAAGTTCACCATGATCATCAGAACCCCCGCCTACCTTAAACGCTTTCCTAACAACACTTAACACCACATGAAATTCTCTTTCGGACATGCTTCCCCTATCACTTAATAAATTAAGAACAAACCTCTGCCTTCTCGTAATTTGCATGAACAAAAAGAATGAAATTAGATTATAAATATCTGTACACTAGAGAATATATTAACCAGCATAAACAGGACCAATCTCAACATTTCCGGCCTTTGCGCTCCTTATATAATATTCCTCAAGCTTCTTGTATCTCTTAGCTGTCTCTTCAGAAACAGAAGACTTAATCTTCTTCAATGCCTCATCAAAATCAACTTTCTTTACACATACACTCTTCATATCTCTCCTCAAAGCATTCATTGAAGCTTCTCTAACCAAACTCTCTACATCCGCTCCAACGAAACCCTCCGTCGCATCAACAAGAGAATTCAAACTAACATCCTTATCAAGAGGTGTATTCTTTGTATGAACCTCAAAAATCTTCATCCTGCTCTCTTTATCAGGAACATCAACCAAAATAATTCTGTCAAATCTTCCAGGCCTCAACAAAGCAGGGTCCAGCATATCCGGCCTGTTCGTTGCCCCAATAACAGTAACGTCCTTCAAACCCTCAAGACCATCAATCTCCGCCAAAATCTGATTCAAAACTCTTTCAGTAACTTTTGTCCCAGTCTCGACTCCTCTTCTTCCTGCCAAAGCATCTATCTCATCAAAGAAAACAACACAAGGGCTTACCTGCCTTGCTTTCTCAAATATCTTTCTAACACCCTCTTCAGACTTCCCGACCCACATGCTTAACAAAGAAGGACCCTTGACCTGGATAAAGTTAGCTTCGCTTTCCTTTGCAACAGCTTTAGCCAACAAAGTCTTCCCAGTTCCAGGAGAACCATAAAGCAAAATTCCTTTAGGAGGTCTTATTCCAAGCCTTTTGAAACTTTCAGGAGATTTAATAGGCCATTCTACTGATTCTTTCAACGCCTCTTTTGTTTTCTCCAATCCCCCAATATCATCCCATCCAGTGTTTGGTGTTTCAACAAGAACTTCTCTCATAGCACTTGGCCTCACAACTTTCAAAGCATCCTCAAAGTCTTCACCATTTACAACTATCTTATCCAAAACCTCTGGAGGAATCGCTTCATCATCTTCCAACTTCAACTCAGGCAAAACTTTCCTTAGAACATTCATTGCGGCTTCTTTTGTCAAAGCACTCAAATCAGCTCCGACAAAACCATGGGTCTTGGCGGCAAGTCCCTTCAAATCAATCTTTCTAAGAGGCATATTTCTCGTATGAATCTTCAAAATATTCAACCTGGCGTTTTTATCAGGAACAGAAATCTCTATTTCCCTGTCAAATCTCCCAGGTCTTCTCAAAGCAGGATCAATGGAATTAACTCTGTTTGTCGCACCTATAACAACAACTCTTCCTCTTGACTTCAAACCATCCATCATAGTTAACAGCTGGCTAACAACCCTTCTTTCAACTTCCCCCTGAACATCCTCTCTCTTCGGAGCAATAGCGTCTATCTCATCAATAAAAATTATACTTGGCGCGTTCTTTTCAGCGTCCTCAAAAATAGTTCTTATCTTTTTCTCTGATTCTCCATAAAACTTACTCATAATTTCAGGGCCATTCAGTAAAATAAAGTTGGCCTCTGATTCATTAGCAACAGCTTTAGCCAACAAAGTCTTCCCAGTTCCAGGAGGTCCATGCAAAATAACTCCTTTAGGAGGTTCTATGCCTAATTTATCAAAAATTTCTGGATGCTTCAAAGGCAATTCAACCATCTCTCTTATCTTTCTAATCTCCTCCCCCAAACCTCCAATATCCTCATACGTCACCTCAGGAACGCTGTCTTCAGCAACATCAACAGCTTTAGGATTCAAAACTATCTCTGTATCCTCATTGATGATACATGGCTGGCTTGGATTTGTGGATACGACTAAAAATCTTATATGTTGGAATCCGGAAAAACCAAAACCTTGTCCAAACAAATCTTGAATATCATTAAATATATCAGGAAAACCTTCAGACATCAAATCTCTTCTTCTCTGAACCCCTCCAAGAGAAATAATATCTCCTTTGTTAACAGCTCTTCCCAATAAACCATTCTTAAACATCTCCGGATCTCCCTGCACCATCACACCATGCTGTGCAGGAGCAATCACAACTCTTGAGGCCGCCTTAATTCCAGTTGCTTTCCCCACTTCAACAGTCTCGCCAACGCTTGTCTTAGCGTTTCTTCTTATAAGACCATCCATCCTTATAATTTTCTCACCAACATCAGCAGGATAAGCCCTATCAACAATCGCCAAAGTTTCTTTCTCTCCTTTAATAGAAATAATATCTCCCCTGTTCAACTCAAGAGCCCTCATCAAACCAGGATCTATTCTCGCAACACCTTTATAGACATCATCCTGCAGTGATTCAACAACCTTGAGTTTTACTGTATTTGACTTCTTCATTTTTACTTCTCACCCCCAAATATCAATCTCAGCCTCTTAAAATCTTCAAAACACAATTTAACCATATCGTTCATTTCTTTCCTCATCTGTCTATGCTGCTCATTCATGAAATTAACAATCTCCTTTGGTATGCTTATAGCATGGCTATTCCCAACCATTCTCAGCTTGACATTAAAAGTCTTTCCCTTCAAATCATTATAATGTTCCAAACAACTTTTATCATCCGGATGAATAATCTTATCACCACATTTAGGACAAGAAACAGCTCTTAACTGAAAACCAGATTTTTCAACTACAGCCGACTTCATCTCTTTATTACATTTCCTGCATAAAATCTTCGCATCAAATATATCTGCCATATTGTATACCTTTGAATGTATATTCTCTTGTATATACACATATTTAAATCTTTCGCAAAATCAGTCCCTTAGCAAACTTTATTAACAATTTTTACAACCTATCAGCATGGAAAAAAGAGGCCAGGCGCCTGCACTGTTCCCCCTTGAAAGTCCAAGAAAAATAAAAGCAAAGAAAAAAGCGCTGGAAACAA
>Ga0180437_10002316_pt1 | contig 30723 bp, 39 predicted proteins | sample SS_ome_4_FD_132410 | JGI IMG/M metagenome (GOLD analysis project Ga0180437, IMG submission 132410) | Hypersaline lake sediment archaeal communities from the Salton Sea, California, USA - SS_3_D_1 metaG | ecosystem: Environmental > Aquatic > Non-marine Saline and Alkaline > Hypersaline >...
AGGTAACGCCAAGGTCCCATGCGGACACTATTTACCTCCCTGCGGAAGTATGAGGCACTTTTGGATGAGACGAATGTAAAGCAAATTCCTATCGCATTGAAGGCTAGGGTAATTGAATCATGAACGGACGAAGGGCAAAGAGGATTCGAAAGCGACGTACTGGCCCGCCTCAGCAGTTGGACAAGAAGCGGTTCGTCACTACCACTGAGTTCGCCAAGGCGGCACACGTCACGCCCACGACCGTGCGGCAGGCCATCAAGACGGGAAGGCTCAAAGGTGTACTAGACGGGCAGTGGTGGCGCGTTGATATCAAGCAGCTCGACGACTTCGCTGCTACATTGACGCGCACCACCATCAACGCCACGAGGGGCGGAAACGGCAAGACGAAGCCCGAGGGTGATGATGCGCAGGGAGAGGAGGGCATCAACTCATTCAACGCTGCTGTTATGGAGCGCGTGTTCAAGGCACGCAAGGCGCGGCTCGAGTTCCAACGCGCCAAAGAGGAACTGATACCTGCGGAAACGGTGGCCCACGAGTGGCAGGTATTAGCACAGGGAATACTCTCCGCACTGCTCAGCATACCTGACCGGGTGGCACCCATGATGGAAGGCATGAAGCACCGCGAGATTCATCGCACCCTCACGAAGGAAATCAAACATGCGTGCCAAGCAATATCAGATTCCATTAGACCCGCCGATTGAACCGGGTGTGCGCCAGCTCCGTACCGCACTGGCCGATGCGCTCGAGCCGCCACCGGAACTCACCATTACCCAGTGGGCCGATGAACGGCGCAAGCTGCCGCGCGTCAGCTCGAGTGAGCATGGCCAATGGCGCACCAGCAGGTTCCCGTTCCTTGCACAAATCATGGATGACCTGTCGCCGCAGTCTCCGCACCAAGAAGTAGTCGTCATGAAGGGTGCACAGCTAGGGTTCACCGAAATCGCAATGAACATGCTGCTCTACAACATCGATTACCACCCGTGTCCAATGCTGTATGTTCAGAAGACCATCGGCGCCATTGAGAAGTTCAGCAAGCAACGGTTCACGCCCAGTGTAGAAGCGATGCCCAGTGTAAATGAGCGGCTCGGTGCTGCACGGGGCCGTGACAGTTCCAACACCATGCTGCTGAAATCGTGGCCCGGTGGTATCTGCATACTGGGCGGCGCGAACAGTGCTGCCAGCCTGCGTTCGATGCCTATTGAAGTGCTGATACTGGATGAGTGGGACAGCTTCGAGCAGGACATACAGAGTGAGGGTGACCCGGCGGAACTGGCCATCCGCCGCACGGCCAACTTCCCACGGCGGAAAATCTTCTACCTCAGCACGCCCGTACTAAAGGAGACGAGCCGCATCGAGCCCGCGTTTGAAGCTGGCACCCAGTGCTTCTATGAAGTTCCATGTCCGTACTGCGGTAAGCTCCAACCCATCGAGTGGAAGCGCATCAAGTTTGAACACAATGAGGAACGTGTCGTGCGCAAGTGGTGGCTGGAGTGTATGTACTGCCGTAAGCATATTGAGGAGCGGCACAAGACGTGGATGCTAGACCCGCAGAACGGGGCTAAATGGGTAGCCCGTAACCCCAAGGCACCGTATCCAAGCTATCACCTGAGTTCATTATACAGCCCGCTAGGGTTCTACAGTTGGAAGCAGGCTATAGAGCTGTTCCTGCGGGCCAGCAAGACGTTCGATAAGGACCTGCTCAAGGTGTTCATCAATACCGTACTGGGGGAAACGTGGTCGGAAAGCGCACGCACCGTTGAAGCTGTAGGGCTGTTGAACAGGCGCGAGCAGTACCGTTTCGCAGTGCCGGAAGGTGCCATGGTGCTGACCGCAGGTGTAGACGTGCAGGAAGACCGCATCGAGTGCGAGATTGTGGGGTGGGGCCGTCATCAGGAATCGTGGTCGATTGACTACGCTGTGGTGCGAGGGGATACGGAACATGCGTTCGTGTGGGAGCAGCTTGATGATGTACTCATGCGCAAGTGGCGACACGAGCGTGGCATGGACGTGAACCTTGCGTGCGTAGCTGTGGACAGTGGCCACCGTGCGCGGGTGGTATATAACTTCTGTAGGCTGCGCGAGCATAGGAACGTGTATCCTATCAAAGGTGTGGGTGGCTGGGGCCGGGGCTACATCAACCGTCCACACAAGCGGAATCCGGATAAGGTGTATCTGTTCAACGTGTATCCAGACGAGGTGAAATCCAAGGTGTACAGTATGCTTCGCATCGACCAGCCGGGGCCGGGTTACTGCCACTTCCCCGACAACCCTACCTACGAAAAGGAGTACTTCCGCATGATAACTGCGGAGCGTATGGTTTCACGGCGTGTACGGGGCTTCACCAAGCTGGAATGGGAGTTGCCCAAGGGCAGGCGCAATGAAGCGTTGGACTGCCGGGTGTATGCACTGGCAGCGTTGAACATACTCAACCCGAACTTCGATGCCATTGAAATGAAGGGTGGTGTCATGTCTCTCACACAGGCCAAGGCCCGCAGACGGGGCCGGGTCATTTCACAAGGAGTGTAGCTATGCCAGCGGTGACATTAGCACAGGCGCAGGAGCACCTCGCCCTCTGGCTCGCGGCGGATGCAGCGGTGAGCAAGGGGCAGTCCTACACGATTAAGGACCGCACGTTGACCCGCACAAATGCCGGGCAAATCAGGAAGAATATCGACTACTGGCAGCAGATGTGCAATCGCCTTGCACGAGGGGGCGGAATGCGTGTGCGCCAGTCCTTGATACGTGACACCTAGGACGAAACGCCATACAAACGCCACAGAACTGCAATACATGCTGGTCACGGGCCGGGGCAGACCCTATCTTACAAGTGTAGCCCCGGCCCGCGCAGGATGCGGGCCATACTTCCCCAGTGGAGCAGCCCGTGAACAAGCAACCCATCGCCAAGCTGAACCTCATCGATAAGGCCATAGGGTACTTCAGTCCTGAGACTCTCCTCAAACGCACGCACGCTAGGATGGCTGTGGGTGCGTTCCAAGCTACAGGGTACATAACAGGCGGGCAGCGCAAGCGCTCCATGAGGGGCTGGTGGCCCCGACGCAAAACCGCAGACGCCGACATGCTACCTGTGCGCGACAGCAGTGTGGCAAGCTGCCGTGACTTGGCAATGAATACACCACTGGCCCTCGCGCCACTGGTGCGCATCAAGACGAAAGTAGTGGGCGCGGGCCTCACCCTGCAATCTCGCATTGACCGCAGGGTGCTCGCGCTCGGTGACGATGCGGCTGATGCATGGGAGCGCAAGACAGAACGGGAGTTCCGTGTGTGGGCCGAGACGCAGATGTGTGACATCACGCTCGGCCAGAACTTTTATGAGCTACAGGCCAGCGCGATATACAATGCCTGCCTCAGTGGTGACGTGTTCATTGCCCTACCGTTCAAGCCCATCAAGGGTCATCCCTACAGCCTGCGTGTCATGCTTATCGAGAGCGATAACGTCAGCAATCCCAACGACATGGCGGATACTGCGGAGATTGCAGGAGGCATTGAAGTGGATGACTTCGGTGCACCCACCTTCTACCATATCAAGAACGCTAAGTTCATGCAGACGCAGGCAACGTGGCAGAAGGTGCCCGTCTTCGGTTCCCAGAGTGGTCGCCGCAATGTGTACCACTTGTATGACAAGCTCAGGCCGGGGCAGCGCAGAGGAATGCCACTGCTGGCACCAGTGGTTGAAGTGCTCAAGCAGCAGACGCGCCTCAGTGAAGCTTCACTCATGGCTACTATCCTCAATGAGTTCTTCACCGTATTCGTGCGCTCCAACAGTGGTGAAGGGCTGGCAGGCGGATACGTGCCGCCTGATACAGTGGTGCCCACCAGTGATGACGGTACACCACAGCAGGACGTGGACAAGAACGTGTACGAACTGGGGCCGGGCAACATCGTCGAACTGGGTGAGAACGAAGACATCAGCATAGCTGACTCGAAGCGGCCCAACGAAAACTTCGAAGCGTTCTTCATGTCCTTCTCAAAGCAGGTGGGCGCGGCCCTTGAGATACCTTACGAGGTGCTCGTGCTCAACTTCCAATCGTCCTACAGTGCGGCCCGTGCGGCACTGCTTGAAGCGTGGAGCTTCTTCCGTTCCAAGCGGCTGTGGCTGGTGCGCGGGTTCTGCCAGCCTACCTATGTGGAGTGGCTCACGGAAGCTGTGACCATTGGCCGTATCGACGCACCGGGTTTCTTCAGTGACCCTGTCATCAAGAACGCATGGTGTGGGGCACAGTGGGCCGGGCCGGGGCCGGGCATGATTGACCCGAAGAAGGAACTTGAGGCTGCGGAAAAGGCCATCAACCTTACCCTTACCACCCATGAGGATGAGCGTATCGCTATCTACGGTGGTAACGTAGGCGACTATGAAAGTACCGTTCGTCGACTGGGCCGCGAGCAGAAACTTATTGAAAGTGAAGGTATCGCTGGCGGGACTGCGCAAGGTGCGGGAGATGGTACGCAACCGACGGAAACGCAGAGCATTGAAGAACTCGAGGATGGGCGTTGATGCCTACACCACGGAAGGGCGAGAGACGCAGTGACTTTATCAAGCGGTGCATCCCGCAGGTAATTGATGACGGGACGGCCAAGGATGGGTCTCAGGCTACAGCGGTATGTCACAGCATCTTCACCGATTCCAAGAAACAAGGAGCTGAGGATGAAGCGCAGCGTGATTGATTGGATATACGACCACCGATGGGCCATCACACCCAATGCCCTTGAGACCATCATCCAGATTGCGTCAAGGGAAAACGTGCTGGAAAGCGTGGAAGCGCAGGCACAGTACGAGAAGAACTACGAGGTGTTCCACGGTGCTGGGCCGCAGGGTATGCAGGCTATACAGGCTGTACAGGGCGAGCCGCTGGCAGGTGCACAGCGGGCCACCCTGCGCGGCTCCACTGCAATCATCCCAGTGCTCGGGCCAATCTTCCCGCGCTCCAACCTGTTCACTGCTTTCTCCGGTGCCACCAGTGTTGACAGCCTTGCCAAAGACCTGCGGGTGGCACTCGAGTCCGATGAGGTTGAGAGCATCATCCTCAACATCGACAGCCCCGGTGGTGAAATCACGGGCGTGAGCGAAGTGGCTGACATGGTGTTTGAAGCACAGCAGCGCAAGCGCATCATCTCCTATGTGTACGGTATGGGTGCGAGCGCAGCCTACTGGATAGGCAGCAGTGCGAGCGAAGTGCTCATGTCCGCTACTGCTGAGGCCGGCTCAATCGGTGTGGTGGCTGCATACCGGGACACCAGTGAGAAGGACGCGAAGGCTGGTGTGAAGAACATAGAAATCGTTTCATCGGTTTCGCCTAACAAGCGGCCCGATGTAGGCACGGCTGAAGGGCGTGCGCAAATTCAGCGCATCGTCGATGAGTTGGCCGATATCTTTGTTGCTGCCGTTGCCCGCAACCGGGGCACCGACACCAAGGACGTCCTGAGTAACTTCGGGAAAGGAGGCATGTTCGTAGGGAGTACAGCCGTGGAGGCTGGGCTGGCCGATGGGCTCAGCTCACTCGAAGCGGTTATTGATATAGAAAACGGTAAGGCTCAAACCCAAACAGGAGGTTTCTATATGAAGCTTACCGCACAGCAGGTGAAAGAGCAGCACCCCGAAGCGTATCAGGCTATCTACGATGAGGGTGCAGCCAGCGTGCAGGCCGGGCACAGCGACGAGGCAGTCGCACAGGCCCGGACACAGGGTGCCAACGAAGAGCGCGAGCGTATTCGTGGCATCCACTCACTCGAAGCACCGGGTCACGAAGAACTGGTCGCGAGCGAGATGTTCAACGCCGAAGCCAATGCCGACAGCGTCAGCAAGAAGGTGCTGGAAGCGCAGGCTGAGGCCCGCAAGAAAACCGGCAAGAACCAGAAGGCCGATGGCGAAGACCTCGCCGGGCGTCTGACGGGGCTGGGCAAGGACACGCCCAAGGGTTCGGACGAGAGCGACAAGGCGGAAGAGGACAGCGCGGTTTCGGCAATGGTTGCCGGGGCCGATTCGAAGGTACGGTAGCACCAGCAGTAGACGTACTCACTACCAACTCCAAACCGGAGGAAGAACATGACTGAAACCTTCACCCCTGACAACCTGTACGCAGGTGACTATCCGGTTGTCACAGACAGCATCATCGTCGCGTCGGGTGCCGGTTCGCTCCCGCGTGGGCGCGTGCTGGGCCGTATCGACGTCGGCACCGTGCCCACGACAGGAACTGCAGATGTCGGCAACACTGGCGACGGAACGGTCACAGTGGTAACAGGTGGCGTCAACACACTCGGCGGCATCTACACCATCACGTGCATCGAAGCAGTCACGAACGGTGGCGTCTTCAACGTGATCAACCCGAGCGGGAAGGTCATCGGTACGGTGGCTATCGACCCCGGTGCAGGCCAGACCGGAGTCTTCACTTCCGATGAGATCAACTTCACCGTGACCGACGGTGCCACCGACTTCGCGTATGGTGACTTCTTCACCGTCACCGTGCCCGCAGGCAGCGGCAAGTATACCTCCGTCGACAGCACTGCCATTGACGGCAGCGACGCACCCGTGTGCGTGCTGCTCGAAGCGGTCGATGCAACGGCAGCCGATGTCACCACCTCCGTCGCGCTGAGCGGCGAGTTCGATGACAGCGAGTTGTCCGTCGGCGGTTCCGACACTGTGGCACAGCACAAGGATGCAATGCGTGCCCTCAACATGTACCAGAAGACCACGTCGGTCGGCGGGCTGAGCGTCTAGCCTGCACAGTGTGCAAACCATGAACCCTATCAAGGAGTAGGTTCAATGTCCGTAGACATGTTCGACACCAGAACCATGACTCGCGCACTGGAGCAGATGAAGCCCGCTCGTACGTTCCTGCGCGACACCATCTTCTCGGATGTGGAGACACACGTATCACGGTACGTGGATATCGACATCCAGAAGGGAAATCGGCGTATCGCTGCATACGTGAGCCCCAAGCTTCAGGGCAAGACCGTGCGCCGGGAGGGCTTCGAGACAGAGACGTACGAAGCCCCGTACACCAAGGAAAAGATGATCACCACTGCCACCGAGTTGCAGACCCGTCCCATGGGGATGGACATGTACTCCGGTGCAATGACTCCGAGCGAGATGGCCCAGCGGCAGCTCGGCAAGGACCTGCGGGAGTTGGACGAGCGCATCACGCGGCTGGAGGAAGTGCAGTGCAGCGAGCTCATCCAGACCGGGAAGGTGACAGTGGTCGGTGATGGTGTCGACCGCGAGATCGACTTCGGTATGGATGCGACGCACCTGCCCGCCCTCGTGGGAACGGCCAAGTGGGACGACCTCGATGACAGCGACCCGATTGCCAACCTGCGGGACTGGGTTGACATCATCGCGCAGGACAGCGGGCTGGTCGCGCGCCGTGCCATCTTTGGCAAGGCAGCAATGCGGAACTTCCTCCGCAACGAGAGCGTCCAGTCGCTGCTGGACAATCGGCGCATTGTGATGGGGCAAATCGACCCCAGCACATTCGCACCCGGTGTGCGCTACTGGGGCCACCTCAACGAAGCTGGGCTCGACGTGTTCGAGTACACGGAGTGGTACTACAGTGAGAGTACCTCTCAGGAAGAGCCCATGATTGACCCCGACAAGGTGGTGATGTGGGGCGAGGGCGCACGTGTGACCCGGCACTATGGGGCCATCCAGGACTTGAAGGCCGGTATCAACTTCGTTGGTGCCCGGTTCGCCAAGTCGTGGGAGGAAGATGACCCGTCGGCAAGGCTGGTGATGGTGCAGTCGGCGCCTCTGTGCGCACTGCATCAGGTGGATGCTTTCCTCTGTGCGACCGTGCAGTAGGTGCTTCTTCTTCGCAGTGCAGCGGCCCTCCCAGTGGGGGCCGCTGTATGTCCAACTCAACCCGAGGCGAAAACCATGTTAGTACGTTTGAAGGTATCAGCGCAGATAGAAACGGGTGGCAAGATGCGTGCGCCCGGTTCTGTGGTAGAGGTCTCCAAAGAGGATGGCCTCAAGATGATTTCCCGTGGACAGGCCAGTGCGCTTGACACGGGCAAGGACATGCCCAGTGCCGACGATGCGAACGTCGACAAGCTCAGCGATGAGGCACGGGCAACGGCACGGGAGGAACTCCTGCAGGTGAAGGGCGTAACCAAGAAGAATGTGGACGCCATCATCGATGCCGGGTACACAACCATCACGGAGCTGCAGGAAGCAACGGAAGAGCAGCTCGCCGCACTGCCCAACGTGAGCGCGAAGCAGGCGGAGAACATCGTGGCCGATGCTGCCGAGTTCGTCGATGAGGATGGTGAGGGTGACGACGAAGGCAACGAAGACGACGGCGACGAAGACAACGAAGACGACGCGGAATAGGAGGGGCTCATGGCGTCAGCGATGTACGACAAAGGACGGGAACGGTTTGGTAACGGCGATGTGGACTGGGTCAATGACACCATTCAAGCCACGTTAGTGAACACGTCGTTGTATACCCCGAACCTCGCAACCGATGAGTTCATCGCTGACGTGCCCTCTGCTGCCATCATCATGAGCGTGACGGTGGTGGGTAAGTCCAACACAGGTGGAGTACTGGATGCGGATGAAACAGTATTCCCCAATGTGGCGGAAGGTGTCGTAGCGGGTGCTCTCATCTTGTGGAAGAACACCGACTTCGACAACAGTTCACCACTACTTGCCTACATCGACAACGCACCGGAGCTTCCCGCAACTGGTGAAGGCACTGATGTAATCGTGGCGTGGGACAACGGAGCTAACAAGGTACTCAAGCTGTGAACGCACTGCCGATACTCATACCACTAGCCGACGGGCAGCACTTGCCCCTCACCGTACTGGGTGCCCTTGGGCGACAAACGGTGAGCGTCGCTATAAGACCCTGTACCAGACCGGAGGGGCCGCACCGCAGGTATGGTGAGGCACACAGTCGCAACGCACTCCTAACGGTCGCAGGAGCGCTACCAGCGGGTAACGTGGTATGTATGCTAGACCGCGACGTGCTCCTGACCGACGTACATGCCTTGGAGCGGGCTGTAACGCTGCTCAGCACTACGGTGGACGTGATGGCTGTGCACCTGCGGTATAAGGAAGGGCTAACCGAAAAGCATATGGACATCGGCGCCGTGGTGTTTTCAAACCACCTCGCCGCTGACTTGTGGTTCGACCCCGAGCGGGAAACCTGCCACTGCGAATCCTTCACCCAGTGTTTGAACCGGGTGGGTGGTAAGCAGGTGTATCTGTCGGACGCACTACAAGGAACAGAGTACAACGTCTTCAACGGAGGATAAGCATGGCGACCAAGACAGGTGACGAACTTCAGGCATCCTTGTTAGGTGATGCGGCAGAACTCGACGGCGCGACGGCCTACACGATGGACGTGGTTGACATCCGCTTCGGCGTGAAGTTCGACTACACCATCCCAAACCCAGTTGCTCCCGACACTGGTGAGAGGCAGATTGGGCGTGTGGTGAAAGTCACCCCGGCCCAGTTGAACTCAATCCTTGATGCAACGGCACGGAACGCCCTACTGAACTACCTCGCATCTCAGGCGTAGGAGTCGAACATGGCGAACAGGTATAGAGTTGGGACAGGCGGCGGCTGGAACAGCACGACCTACTGGAGCACAAGCTCCGGTGGCTCGGGCGGTGCATCCGTTCCCGGCTCCGGTGACAATGCCATATTCGACGGGAGTACACCTGTTGGGACCGTCACTGTCGATGTGGCCGTTGACATTGTCAACCTGACCTGTACGGGCTGGACAGGCACGCTCGACCAGAACGGGTACACGATGCAGATTTCTGGGAACTGGACGGTGCCTACTGGGATGACGTTTGTTGGGAACGGCCTCGTGCAGTTTGATGGCTCTGCTACTCAGTCACTCGTGATGGATTGTGTTGGGAGCAACTGGTTCGATGACCTGCAAAGTTCCAATTCCTCTGCTGACGTGGACGTTCTCTCGGATATACGAATCACAGGCATATTCACAATCGACGTCAACTGTCGCGTCGACACGGGAATCGGCCCGTACGATGTGTTCATCCGAGGTGGTGGTGGCTCACAGCAACTCGTTCTAAACGGGTGGATGTACGCACTCACGGGTTCAATCGTCTTTGAGATAAATACCGGAGGCACCACGTACCTCCCCGGATTCACTGGCTGGAACGTGAACGGAAGCCTGACTGGTTGCATATTCCGCGTGGACATAATCGCGAACATCACTGCAACTGTTCGCATGTCTGGGGACATGGCGAACTTCATCATCTTCACCATAAGGCCGCTGCCTGCCGTGACCTCGGCAACGGTCGCGTTCTACACTGACAACTACGACATAGATGCCGATGTGAACATCAACATCGGTGGCGACAATGCGGCTGAGAACGACGCGTGTGCGTTCACGAGCTATTGGGGTTCCTCGACAATCATCTTCACGCATACCGCGAGCCAGTTCATTCGGTGGATATGGAGCGGGGCGACGCACAACCTACAGACCGCGACGTTCACTTCGATGGCTGGTGGCACTGGTGAGGGTGGACAGTGGTCTGTAGGCGGACCGTCAACTGGATGGGTAGACGTTGCCCAGACATTCAATGTTGGCACCTCACAGGTGTTCTGCCGTTACACCGGGGAGTCGTGGATGGGGCTCGGGGCACATGACGGTGTCGCCGAGTTCTACGACCTGACGCTGTCCTACAATGGCGGGGTGTCCATTGGCTACATCGAAACCATCGTACACAATCAGATGGTCTTGGACGACAACGGCTCATCCTCTGAAACGAGCGTGGAGTGGCAGGCTCACTACGACATCGAGGACCTGATAGTCACGGCCCTCTACGCGAATGTCGTGTGGGAGGGGTACGAGGGCACCGGGCTCAGCTACTTCCGCAACGTGCCCACGGTCACCGGGCCAAATGACTTCCAGATTCGCTCTCGTGTTCCCACGTCCCAGGCACCAGTTCAGAATGATGAGGCCGGGCAGGCACTGACATACACAGATGTGCAAGACAGCAACCTGACCGGGTATGGAATTGACATGACAGCGGGTACGAACACTGACAGCGGAAATAATTCGTCGCTATGGTGGTTCACGCTACCTACGGCACCGACCAAGGCATATCACTATAGAAGGAGAAGAGTATGAGACTCCTGCCAAAAATTGCGGCGGGTACATGGACGGAGAAGTTCGGGCCGTTCGTTGACCAGACCGACGGCTACTCACCCGAGGGTGCGCTGTCCATCACAGCGGCCCTTACCCGGTTGTCGAAGAACGGTGGTGCCTTCGGTGCGAAGAACGATGCCACCGCTGGCTCACACGATGAGAACGGATACTACGATGTAGTGTTCAACACCACTGACCTCGGCACACTGGGCAAGCTGATGGTCGCCTTCAACATCACTGGCGCGTTGCCTGTGTGGGAAGAGTTCATGGTCGTGCCGCAGGCAGTCTACAATCTCTGGGCTACTGCGGCGGATGGTGCTCTTGTTATGAAGCAGCTCAGGCTCGCTGCTGACGATGGCACCATACCACTGGACATCGACAGTGGGGCGACCTGTGGCGGCACGGCTGCGCGTATACGTGCGCAGCGTGCGGGCCAGCTTGCACTGGACGTCACCGCAGTGGGTACGGCGCTCAGCCTTGCATCCGACTCAGGTGTTCCCGTGGTAAGCATTGCCAATGATGAACCGGGTGCTGTAGGTGTACGCATCAACACACCTAACTCCAGCGCAGTCGGCGTTGATATCGATGCGGAGACAGGCGTCACCGTCAACGCAACGGACGGCCCGGCCCTGCTGCTACAGGGTGGCGGTCAGCAAGCTGCTGCAGAACTCATTGGTGGCTCCAGTGCTGGTATCGGTGTTCATGTCAAGGGTGGCACGGGTTCCGGTGGTACTGGGGAAGCTGTGCGCATCGAGCAGACTGCGGGCAACAACAATGTCGTCGTGATACAGGGTGCACCCGGTGGCAGCTACTCAGGCACCGTTGTTCGTGTATCCACGGAAGGTATCAACGGTGTTGGAGTGCTGGTGTATGGTGCCACTGGTATGAACATCGCCTCCAGCAGTACCGGGCCGGGTGTGGTTATCACTGGTGGTTACGGTGATAGCGATGGTTCCGCTGCCCTGCTGCTGCGCGGGCTGCGTACTGGTGTGGGCTCTGTCATCACTGGTTCACCGGGTCTGGTGGTTGAGGGTGGTGGCCACACTGGTAATCCGGGCACCTCCGGCCGTGAAGCTGTCAAGGCTTCGGGCTTCGGCATTGCGGATGGTGTGGTGTATGACAAGGGTATCAATGGTGCACTCGACCTCAACGTGGGTGAGATAGGCACACCACAGAATCTCGGTGGTGGTGCTAACCTGTCACAGAACCTGCGCGATATGGCTGGTGCCACCTTTGCCACAGGTACAGACAGCCTTGAGGCTGTGCGAGACCATGGGGACGTGGCATGGATTACAGGTGGTGACGCCACTGCTGCCGGGCAGGCAGCAATCGCAGCGCTCATAGGGACGCCCGTAGGGGCCAGCATAGCGGCAGACATAGCCAGTGTACAGGTAGACACCACAGCATTGCTCGCAGTAATCGGTACACCTGCCGGGGCAAGTGTGTCCGCGGACATTGCATCAGTGCAGTCGGATAGCACTGCCATCATTGCACTTATCGGCACGCCCGCAGGTGCGGATGTATCCGCGGATATCGCGGCTGTGCAGGCTACTGCGGATGCTATCACAACCGATGCTGACCTGCGCGACCTCATGTTCAACCGTGACGTTGTCACACGAGACGTTACATACCAGAAGCCCACCCAGTACACAGCGGGCACGGGTGGCAACCAAGAAACGGTGGATGTGGTGTTGGATGGTAGTGGTAACACTGAAACCGAGACGAAGCAGTAGGGGCAGTCATGCCGATTACGCAACTGGCCAGTGAGTCACTCGCACCTAACGACGGTCGTGCCGCCTTGAGGTGGGATGGAACCCGTATCCTAGTGGGTATTGGGTATCCACCACCTACGTGGAAGCTTTCGCTATCCATGTATGCGTGGGATGGTGCTGCCTTCAGTCTCGTCAACACTGTGGACGGTGGGTTTGAGCTGGAAACTGCGGGCACCCGTATTCGGCTGCACGCTCACACCAGCCGTATCCTGTACGATTCACCGCAAGGTTCCACCACCGCGAGTGGTGGCGGGCTGGGTGCGTGGTCATTCAATGGAAGCGTACTGGCATATGACAAGACAGTGTATGTCTACCCCGGTATGATTGGGATGGGGCCGGGTAAGTGGCGTGGGAAACTGTATAGCTACGACCGTCAGGGTTCATTCGTGTTTACCTGCGGGCGCACCTTTGAGGTAGTGAGTCCACCACCACCTGACTTCGTGCTTCAGTACGTGTACCTGCTAGATGCCATTGAGTACGATGGTGGTGTTCCAACACACCGCAAGACGGTGACGCTGCCCTCATCCGCAGCGGTTGGGAATGTGCTATGCTGGAGCAACTATGTTTTCGTGTGTGGTAGTGACTTGATACGGAAGTATGAGTTTGCCGGGCCACCTACATACGCCCTGACGTTGGACTCGTCGTATGCAGTACCACCCGGTGTGATATCCGATATCGGGCACTTCCTAGCGGGGAGTTACATCTTCGGGTATGATGGCTCGGTGGTTACTGCCTACGATTGGGTGATGAACGTGGTGGCTACCATTGATACGACTCGTGCCATTACATCAATCAACATGTCCGGTGACAGGCTGTTCGTGTCTCAATCCGGGCCGTTCATACAGACGTACACCTTCGACGGTGCAGCATTCACGTTGGAGGATGAAGGTGCCATAGCTGTTTCATCATCAGTAGTGTTGGACGTGTGAGGTAGCAGGTGCAATTCTTTGGCTTGAGCAGTGGTGGAAGCAGCCTGCTGGCGTTGGACTCAACGCCCGGCCCATCCGTGATAACCCTCAACCCTGTGGGTCTACCCAGTGCTGAGGCCATCGGTGTGCCGACGGTACTGGTGCAGACCAAGAGCCCCTTCGAGCAGCAGCTTGAGGATGACTTGGAAGGTGTGTTCTACAACACAGATGAGTTCGCACGTGTGATACTGTACGAGTACGCCAATGGCACCCAGCAGCAGCTCAATGTCATCTTTGATGAAGAGGGTAGCAGCATTGATATCGACACCGAGGTGCCCGTGATGGTTACGGAGCCGCAGTTCCATTGCAATAGCAACGACTTCACCAAGGTGCCCGGCAAGGGTGACCGCTGCATGGTGGGCAATCGGTGGTTCTATATCAAGGAGATTCACCCGGATGGCACGGGTGTCACGGTTGTAACACTGCGGAGGGATTGATGCACCCGCGAAAGAAGATACGCGAACATGCTGTGGACTTGCTCAAGGCAGGCGTTGACGTGGGAAACCGTGTGTACGCCCAGCGGCCAGACCCGGTGTTCGAAGACGAATACCCATTGGTGTTCGTGTACTTCATGCGTGACGATGTGTCCGATGTCAACGCTGCGCAGGATACCTACGAGCGCACCTGCAATCTCGTGGTGGATATCGTGCACAGTGTGCGCGAGGAAATCGATGACATACTTGACCGCCTTGCGTGGCAAGTGTTTGTCGCACTGCTGCAGGACACCCAGTGGGATGAACTCATCAAGAACATCAAGCTAACTGCGGAGACGCCATACCAAAACAGCATTGACGCTGAGCAGTACAGGGGTGTCACCCGTATGGAGTTTGCGGTTGAGTATGACATGCAGGTGTACGTGCCGAACGCAACTGATGAGTTCCTGTCGTTCGGTGAGAAGGTAGCGGCGAAGGTAGAAGGTGGAGATGATGCTGAGGCAGAGATAGACCAAACCATACGAACCAGCTAGGAGGGCTGTATGTACGTGGTTCCCAAGAAAGGCAAAATCGTACGCGACCCATTGTCAGGCATAGCAGTTCCTGCGGATGGGCGCAATGTGCCGAACAACTCATTCTGGCGCCGACGCGTGAAGGCTGGTGACGTGGATGAGGTGCAGAACGTGCACAAGCCAGTGGAGAAGAAAGCTAAGTCGACTCGCGGCAAGAAGTCCGAAGACGACTAGTCGTTGACCCTATCCCCAAGAGGAGGAAGGCATGACCATTCCTACTAACCTGCGGGCACCCATACTCGCCGTTGAGTTCGACTCAAGCCGCGCGTTTCAGGGTCCTGCTGTTCTCGAGTACCAGTCCCTTCTGGTAGGAGGGCGCACCAGTGGCGGCTCGGTGGCGGAACTCGTCATCAAGCGTGTCACCAGTGCAGACGAAGCGGCGGACTACTTCGGTGATGGTAGCGAGTTGCACCGTATGGCCATCAAGTGGTTCGCCAACAACAAGACGACGGTGACCTACATGGTCGCGCTCGATGATGCGGGTGCGGGCACTCAGGCCACCTACACACTCACCATCACCGGCACTGCTTCCGCCGCAGGGGCAATCTACCTGTACATTGCCGGTGAGAGGCTGGCAGTTCCCGTCGCCAATCTCGATGACCCCACGGCTATTGCGACCGCGATAGTGGCTGCGGTAACTGCCGACACCACACTGCCGGTGACAGCGGGCAATGTGGCGGGCGTGGTTACGCTCACGGCCAAGAATGATGGGGAAGGTGGCAACTCCATCGATGTGCGTGTCAACTACAACGAAGGCGAGGAATTCCCCGCAAGCGTCTCCGGTGTTGTGGCTGCTGGTGTTACGGGTGCCACGAACCCTGACCTGCAGGATGTCATCGACATACTGGGGGATGAGTGGTATCACATCTTCGTTGCTCCGTACACGGACGCAACCAACCTGACCGCCATTGAGACTGAGTTGGCCGACAGGTTCGGGCCCATCCGCATGATTGATGGGGTGTACTTCTGTGCGTACAACGACACCCTCAGCAACCTCGCTACGTTTGGCAACGGGCGCAACAGCCCGCACGTGTCCTGTGTCGCGTCTACGGACGTGCTGGCGACCACGTACGAGACTGCCGCAGCCTTGGCCGGGCAGGTAGCACAGGAGGGCTCTGCAGACCCGGCACGGCCCTTCCAAACGCTCCAGCTACAGGGCGTCAGCCCGGTGCCTGTGGTGGACCGGTTCACCTATCTCGAGCGGAACTCGTTGCTGTACGACGGCATCGCCACTGTCAGCATCGATACTGCCGGGGCAGTGCGCATCGAGCGTGCCATCACCATGTATCAGACGAACGCAGCGAGTGCGCCGGACATTGCGTATCTCGATGTCAACACGTTGCTCACGCTCATGTACCTGCGGTACGATTTCCGGGTATCCATCCTCACGAAGTATCCGCGTGCGAAGCTGGCATCGGACGGCGTGCGTGTGGCAACCGGGCAGGTCATCATGACCCCGAAGGTAGGCAAGGCGGAAGCCATTGCCAAGTTCCGCCAGTGGGAGAACCTTGGCCTCGTGGAGAATTTCGACCAGTTCAAGACAGACTTGGTCTGCGTGCGCAGTACCACCGACCCGAACCGTCTCGAGTGGACACTGCCGCCTGACCTTATCAACCAGTTCCGTGTCGGTGCGGCCACCATCCAGTTCCTGTTGGAGAGCCCGTCGGCGTAGCTGCTGGCACATTCCACTGAAGGGAGAGATAGATGCCAAACAACAGACGCGCAGGTACGCTGTTCGTAAAGGTGAACGGGCAGCAGTACGATGCGAAGGGGAACTTCACCTACAACCCCGGACAGCCCAAGCGGGAAGGTATCGTTGGGCCGGATGGAACGCACGGATACAAGGAGCTGCCTCAGCTTGCCTACATTGAGGGCGAGATTACTGACAGCTCCAGTCTCGACCTGCTGAACTTCACCAACATCGTCGATGCTACCGTCACGCTGGAACTGGCGAATGGCAAGGTGTTCACGCTGCGGGATGCGTGGTATGCCGCCGATGGTGATGTCGGTACGGAGGAGGCGAATATTCAGGTGCGGTTCGAAGGCATGTCCGCCGACGAAGCGTAATACCGCACCACTCACGCTCATACTTCAGCAAGGAGGCAGAACATGAGCGAGCAGCAAACCACACAGCAGGAAGGGCAGGAGCAGGTAGTTGAACTGACCTACCCTGTGCAGCATGGCAGCGAGCAGCTTCGGCAGCTCAAGCTGTCGCGTCGCCTGCGGGCGGCTGATTTCCGTGGCATCAAGGTCGACGAGATTATGTTCGACGACATGCTGATGCTTATCAGCCGCCTGTTCGCTGTCCCCACCTCAGTCGTCGACCAGCTTGACAGTGCCGACTTCTTCAAGTGCGTGGAGGTAGTGAACACTTTTTTGCCGACTGGCCAGACGGATGGCAGTCAGACCTCGGGCTCCTAGCAGGGGTCTTCGGTTTTCAACCCAGTGAGTTGTGGAGCATGACACATTGGGACATCCGGTTCTGGAAAGCAAGAGCGCAGGAATACATCAAGGCAACAACGCCAAGGAGTAAGTGATGGCCGAACCTGAAATTCGCATTCGCATATTGGGCCGAGACCTGTTCTCGGGCAAGCTCAAAACTGCGTCGGCCAATATCAAGAGGTTTGGACAGGGGATGAAGAGTGCCGGGCGGGCTATGTCCATCGGCATCACGGCCCCTGCTGTACTCCTTGGCAAGAGCATACTCGATACCGCTGGGAACTTCCAGTTGTCGATGAACCGTGTGAAGGCTATCACGGGTGAGGGTGGGGATGCTCTTGCAAGCATGACAGCCAAGGCGCGTGAGCTGGGTGCTACCACCCAGTTCACCGCGTCTGATGCTGCGGATGCCATGGGTAATCTGGCACTGGCTGGCTTCAAGACCAATGAAATCATGGGTTCAATCGGTGGTACCATGCAGCTCGCTGCCGCAGGGGCTATGGACTTGTCGCAGGCTGCTGACATCTCAGCCAGTATCATGCGTAGCTTTGGGCTTGAAGCTGAGGATGTAGCACACACCAATGACATACTGGTGAACACGTTCACCAACACGAACACCACCTTGCAGGAGTTGGGCGAGGGGATGAAGTTCGTGGGTACCATTGCCAAGGGTATGGAGATACCACTCAACGAAGTATCTGCCGCCATGGGTCTCCTTGGCAACGTAGGGTTGAAGGGCACCATGGCAGGTACAGCCCTTCGCGGTGCCCTATCCAAGCTGGCTAACCCAGCGGCGGAAGCTGTGGCTGCTATGCAGCGGCTCGGCATTCGTCGTGAGGATATGCTTGATGCGAGGGGCAACGTCAAGGGCTTCATCGAAGTGGTTGAAACGCTGGAGCGCACCGGGGCCAGTGCTGGTGACATGCTGAAGATATTCGGACAGCGAGCCGGCCCCGGTATGGCTGGTCTGGTGCGGCAGGGTTCCGCCAAGCTGCGGGAGATGACCAAGAAGGTGGAGGAGTCAGGCGCGGCTGCGCGTGTAGCCGAAGTGCAGATGGAGGGCTATGTAGGTGCGAAGCGCAAGATGATATCGGCGTTCCAAGAGCTGAGCATAGCCATTGCTGAGAGCGGGCTGCTGGACTTCATGACGGACTTCTTCAAGAACCTTGCACAGACGTTCTCCAAGCTGGCCAAGACGAACCCAGAGCTGCTCAAGTTCGGCACGATTGCTGTGGCTATACTGGCTGCACTGGGGCCGCTGGTGTTTATGGTGGGCAACCTAGTCACAGCGTTCGGCACGCTGTTCCCACTGCTGGTTAAGTTCGGCCCAGTGTTGCTTCCAATGCTCAAGTCACTTGGGCTGGCATTGAAGGGGCTGTTCCTTAACCCGGTTGGGCTGGCCATCATCGCTGTACTGGTGTGGATGCGTGTTATCTCCCAGCTCATCGACACGTTCGATACATGGAAAGATGCGTTCAGTAGCTGGGGCATGTTCCTCAAGACTATGGGATACTTCCTAGCTGATGTGTTCAGCCCCGTGCTGTTCGTGTTCAAGATGCTGTGGAACATCCTTACCGGGCTGGCCAAGTTCGTGCTTCCTAAGTGGCTCGAGCGCAAGATTGGGCTGGCAGAACCGGAGGGTGGTACGGAACCCGCTGCTGCACTGGCAGCACAGTCGGGCGGGCGTACGAACACAAACAACGCCCGTGTGGAGGTTGATGTCAAGGGGCCACCGGGCACACGGGCCGCAATAGTTGAGGGCGATAACACGTCGCTTAGAACCGACATAGGGCTGATGCCTGCTGCCACTGGAGGTGCGTGATGGGCTGGCGAGAACAATACCGTGAGGGCAGCTTCCGCAACGTGCCGTTCTTCGTAGAACGCACCGAAGGCGCGTTTGGCCGCAGGGCCGTAACACACCAGTTCCCAGCGAGGGATGACCCTACGACTGAGGATATGGGTAGGAGGGCACGTAACTTCAGTTTCGAAGTGTACCTGCTGGGTGAGGACTACTTCGACCAACGCGATAGGCTCATAGCTGCGGCGGAAAAGGGTGGCCCCGGTAAGCTGGTACACCCATACTTTGGAACGCTTGAGGTGGTGTGTACCCGCTGCTCTGTGCGTGAATCGCGTGCTGAACTGGGCATAGTACGCATCGAGCTCAGCTTTGTTGAAGCAGGTGTGGCGGATACACCCGGTGTAACGCTGAACGCCAAGGCTGCGGCGGATGCCGCCAAGCGCAACATCCTAGCTGAGTTGGAGGCGTGGTTCCAAGCCAAGTTCAAAGGGCTTAACGAAGCATTCGCCAAGATTGAAAATGCACTGGCTACCTTAGATGCGGCATACGCCACTATCGATGAGGTTAAGACCGTGGTGGCTGATGTGGCTGAGTTCCAGCGCACCATCACCGCACTACGCGAAGCACCTGCGGCCCTGCTGTCCAGTGGTGCTGACCTAGTGCGCAGCCTTACAGGAACTATAGCTTACGGCACATATCCCACGGAAGGTGTGTTCCTCATTGACCGTGATAACGCTCCGGCTCAGTTCGAGGAAATGCGCGGGCTGTTTGCCTTCGCACCTGCTGGCACGGCAGACCCGGATGATGATGCACAACTGATAGCCGACGTTACCCAGAGTATCGCCGTGGCGTGTGCTGGTGGTATGGTAGCTGAGACCGTGTATGCCACATTCGAAGACGCGAAGAGTGCGTCTGACATTGTGCTCGAACAGATAGACCTACTGTTGGACACCGAGCGTTTCAGTGATGAGGTGCATGAAGCGTTCCGTGTGCAGCGAGTGGGTATCATGGATGACTTGGACACGCGCAGCGAAACGCTCAGCAGGCTGGCACAGAAAACACTGCCAGAGGGCGTCCCTGCACTGGTGCTTTCCAATGAACTGTATGGCTCGCCCGACCGCGAGCAGGACATACTCGACAGAAACCAAATCGACCACCCCGGCTTCGTACCTGCGCGGGTGCCACTGGATGTAGTCATCGATGCCTAACGAAGATATCACAATGCTGGTGGATGACATTGAGTATACCGGGTGGACTGAGGTGTCCGTTCGGCGCCAGCTTGATGGGCTATGTGGAAGCTTCGGCTTTGGTATGGCTGATGTGTGGGGCATCAACAAGCAGGTGATAGCACTGCGGCCCGGCTTGAGCGTGCGGATTTACATAGGAGAAGAACAGGTGATGTCTGGGTGGATAGACTCGGTGGCCCCTAGTTTGGCAGCGGAGCAGCACACAATCCGCGTAGCTGGGCGCGACCGCACCTGTGACCTCGTTGATTGCAGTGCCATGAACAGCCCCGGCATATGGCGGAACCGCACGCTGCGGCAGATTGTGGCTGACCTTGTGGAACCGTTCGCCATCGAGTTGCTGGATGAAGTAAACAACACGACCAAGTTCAGCAGCTTCAAGCTGGATGTGGGTGAGTCTGTGTTTGAAGCTGCGTCCCGGGCTGCGGGCAAGCGTGCCACCCTGCTAATCACTGATGTCAACGGGCGCATGGTGATTACGAACACCAGCAATCGTCTCGCAGATGATAGCTTGAAGGAAGGCGTCAACGTAATCGCAGCCAGCGCACAGTTCAATGATGCCGACAGGTTTAGCGAGTACACCATCCGCGGTTCACAAGTTACAAGTGGTAACGGGTGGAGCAGCAGCAGTATCACCATTGAAGGCACCGCAACCGATGACGCCATCACCAGGTATCGCCCACTGCTGCAGAAGGCGGACGGTGGGGTGACACGCAAGGATGCGCAGAGTAAGGCACGCTGGGAAGCGCATGTACGTTCGGGCAAGGCACAGACCGTGAACGCAACGGTGCGCGGCTTCCACCAGAGTTCCGGTGCCTTGTGGCCGATGAACCGTATCACCAATGTAGACATTCCCTCACTACTGGTGGGGAACAGTATGCTCATCAACTCAGTGGAGTTCACCAAAAGCGCGAGCGGTTCTATGACGAATCTCGAACTGGTGTTGCCTAACTCGTACATTGCTGAACCACCAAAGAGCGTGCGTCCAACACGGAATGTGGGGTGGTAGTATGCCCGGTGACCTGCGCAGTATGCTAGAGCGGTGGATAGCGCCACTGAAGCGCAGGGTAGCGCAGATGGTGCTCGAAGGTATTGTCAACACTGTGGACGATACCGGGGCTATGCAGCTACTAAACGTAGAGGTCGGCTCAGGAGAGCCGCTGGAGCCAGTGCAGCGCATACAGGCCCACGGGCTAACCAGCAATCCGGAGGAGGGCTCTGAGGCCCTTGTGCTGCTCGTGGGTGGCAACCGTGACAGGCCCGTGGCTGTGGTGGTAGGCACCGGGGCCAGCAGGCCCACCGGGCTCGCGGCTGGCGAGGTGGCTGTGTACCGTAACCCGGATAACATGGTGGTATTCAAAGCGAACGGTGACATTGAACTGCACGCAGATGGGAAGTACAAGGTTACACCCAGTGGTGACATTGAACTGGGTGCGACGGCTGCTGTGAAGACACTGGTGAATGATACGTTCGCAACGCTGTTTGACCTGCACACTCACAACTTCCCGGCTCCACCAGCACCGGGAGCACCGACAGGGCCACCACTAACCCCGATGGTGCCTACTAACTTCACCACGAAGACAAAGGCGGAGTGATGACTACGCAAGGTGATGCCCGCATGGTATTCGAGCCCACTATTGGGCATGGCGATATCGTTGTTGGTGACCGCGATCTTGAACGGGACGACGGGCTTGAGACGTCCGTCATCATCTCCCTGTTCAGTAACCGCAGGGCCGATGAAGAGGACGTTCTTCCTGATGAGGATGGTAGCCGCGAAGGGTGGTGGGCAGACCGGGCAGACCCTGATGAAACTAACCCAGACCTGATAGGCTCCAAGCTGTGGCTACTGGGCCGGGGCAAGTTCGTGACCGACTTGCCCGCCCGCGCAGAGGAGTTCGCGAAGGAAGGGTTACAATGGATGATAGATGATGGCGTAGCCAGTGAGGTACAAGTGAGCGCCAGTCGTGCAGGTACATACGAGCTTTCCATCGAAGTGCGCATCGTGCGCCCGGAAGCAGTGACTGCAACGTTCTTTCGCTACTTCTACAACTGGCAGAACCAGATTGCAAGGAGTGGATGATGGCTTTCAGCAGACCAACACTTGCGGCGATAATCGACCGCATCGAATCAGACATGGAGTCTCGTCTTACTGGCAACACGTCATTGCTCCGGCGTGCCCTGCTGCGCATACTGGCGCGGGTGTTTGCTGGGGCCATCCACATTGTGTATGGTTTCCTCACGTTCTGGGGTGAGCAACTGTTTGTCGCTACTGCTGAGACCGAGTACCTTGACAGACATGGTTTCATGTGGGGTGTCACGCGCAAGGCAGCAGCCTTCGCCACTGGTATCACACGGTTCAACGGTGTAAACGGCACGCTCGTGCCCTCGGGTACACGGGTGCAGACTGAGGACGGTGTTGAGTTCGAGACCACGGGCAGCGGTAATATCGCGGGTGGTTACACTGAACTACCTACCACGGCAGTTGAGCCGGGCGTAGCTGGCAATATCGCCAGTGCTACGGTGCTTGAACTCATCGAACCTATCACGGGTGTCACTGATGCACTGGCTGCGGGGGACTTCGCTAATGGTGTTGATGAGGAGAGCGATGATGACTACCGCGAGCGCATCCTGCTGCGGATTCAAGAGCCACCTGCGGGCGGCACTGCTGAGGATTATGAACGCTGGGCGCTAGAGGTGCCCGGTGTCAGTGGTGCGTGGTGCTTCCCTATCACACCGGGGCCGGGGCAGGTGACACTGATATACCGGGGCACAGCCAGTATCCCCACGGTGTATGACTATCTCGCAGAGCGAATGCCTGTAACCACGGACTTGACGGTCGATGTCACAGATGATGAGATTGTGGACATGACCATTGCGCTTGACCCCAACTCAACAGCCATGCAGGACAACGTTCAGGCGAATCTCGATGAGTTCTTTGCTACACAGGCAGCACCGGGCGAGAACCTACTGCGCACCCAGTTGGACAACGCCATCAGCACTGCGGGCGTTACGGACTTCAGCATAACAAGCATCACCGGTGCAGTTATCAACGGGCGTGGCGACCTCGTGTTTACTGGGTTCCAGTATCCGTTGCTGGGCACTGTCACCTTCACCACACTTACGTGAGGTAACGAATGCTGACAATAACACAATGTGAAGTATGGGAAGACGCATTCGTGCGCACGTACTGGCCCTTCAACCCGGACAGTGGTGCACCTGACCTGCGGCCCCTGATACCTGTGAAGAAGTACAACGAAACCGAGTACACACGTATGATGCACAAGCTGCTGCCGAGGGGCCGCATCTGGGAGGATAACTGATGGCATCCACACTGGATATACTGCTGTCCTGCTTTGCTGCCGAGTTGAACAGGCTGGATAACCACCTGCTCACGTTGATACGCAACGGTATTCCCGGCTTGAGTGATGAGACCGAGTTGCTGCCAGACTGGGAGACCGACTTGGGTTTACCTGAGGAGTGCTTCCCGCTAGGCACCACACAGGCACAGCGCAGGCTCGCGGCACACAGCAAGTATACCACGAAGTACACTGGGTTGAGTGAGCAGTTCTTCATCGACTTGGCTCAGTCCTATGGTGCCACCATCACCATCACACAAGGTGGTGGCGCGGGCACACCATTCCGGGCGGGCAGTGCCATAGACACTGACAAGACGCGCGTCGGCCCTACTTCCCCAGTGTCCAGCCCTGATAGGCGCGTGTGGAGTGCGGCCCAGCTACACGTATGGATTGTCAACATAGCAGGTAGTGAACCGAACCTTGACCTTATCATTTGTGTGTTCAACAAGATGAAACCTGCTCACACACTTGTCCAGTTCAATATCTCGTAGGAGGCACAATGCACAGAACAATCGGTGACAGCTATGGCACCAGTGGGGGGAAGAACATATTCCGTCAGGAGAACCTCCCCTCCTACGATGCCACACAGGTGACGTTCGATACAATGAACGCCGTGCAGGAGGAGCTCGCCAACATTGTGGAGGGCTTCGGTGTTACGTTGAACACCCCCAGCGAAGCTATCAGTGCGATGAATCAGGCGTACACGGTTATCAAGGCAGCTATCGACAGCGAAGCTTCCGCGCGCAATGCCAACGACCGGGTGCAGAAGGGCGACCTCGTCCGTGACCAAGTCAACAGCGTGAACACTGCGTTCCGCGAGGGCAACGTAACGGCTGACCTCATCCTGCTGCAGAGCCTGCTCCAACTGGGGCGTGACATGCAGGGTTACTGGATAGGTGCTGCCGGGTGGCCCAGCAGCAGCGTGAACATCAACCCCGGTATCGCGCGGGCTACTGGTGCGGATGTGGTGATACGCCACAACGCGTCTGCCCTGCGGAAGCAGTTGGATGCGGTGTGGGCAGTGGGTGACCTAGTCGGTGGCCGCCAGCACAATCGCTCTCACCGACGATACATGGTATCACCTGTTCCTCATCAAGAAGGCTGATGGCACGGTGGATGCCGGGTACGACACGAACCTGAACGCGAGTGCCCTGCTGGCAGACAGTGGCTACACCTACTATCGCCGGGTGGCTTCGGTGTACTGGATTGACACCACCAGCAAGATTCGCCCGTTCGTACACAACCTTGATGATGACTACTTCCTCTGGAATGAGTACGTCAGCGAAGGTTCCTTTTCTGTACCACCTGCACCTACAGTAACCACCCGGCAGCTCGCCAGCAGTATGCCTCTGGGCTTGAGCCTGCGTGGGGACTTCTGGGTGTCCGGGCTACACGGTGCATCCATCTCACAGGTGCAGTTTTGGGATGGCACCTTGGGTGGAGCATCCATACCTACGTTCTCGTTCAAGCTTCTGTCGCCATTAGGTGAACAGATTGCTGCACAGATACCACTCATCACGGACAACTCGCAGAACGTGTACCTTGCCGAGACCTTCGCGGGGAGCGCCAGCACAGCAACCATCTACACACGTGGATACCATGACAGGCGGGCAATATGAGTGAAGTCCCGCACCATGACCATCCACGTATCGAAAAGGACTTGAACGGTTTTGGCCGAAGGGTAGGCGAAGTGGAGAAGACTCTGAGTTCCAACGAGACCACCACGAACCGCAACAAAGAGGATATCGCCAACATCACGAAGCTGGTGGGTAAGAACGCTGAATCCATAGCACACGTTGACAAGTCACTAGCCAAGCTCACCGGAAAGGTGACCGGGGCTGTGGGTGTCATCATGGTGCTGATTGAAGTAGGCAAACACTTCCTTGGAAAGTGAGGGAACCATGTTCGACCCCAGAAACGAGGGCATCGGTAAGTTCGGCAGGAACAGTGATGTCGATGCTGCTGAGGATATCTGGTCAGCAGGTGGAGACTACACATTCGCCGCCAGTGCTGAGACGTTGTATGTCAGCAGTTCCGATGGCGGGGACACCATGGACGTGACCGTGGTAGGGCTGGATGCTGATGGTGTGGAGACCACAGCTACCGTCACGCTCGCCGGGCAGGCTGGCGTCGTGTTGCCGGGAACGTGGCTGCGCACGTATCGGGCGTACATCTCAGGGGCTACTGCCCCAGCGGGTGACGTGTACGTTGGAACCGAAGCGGCCCCGACTGTGGGCGTGCCTGCTGCCGGAAACGTTCGTGCCAAGATTGATGTCGGTGTAGGGCAAACGCTGATGGCCCTGTGTACGGTGCCTGCCGAAGTGGATGGGCGCACGGTGCAGCGGGCATACATTGCGGACATGCTGCTCACGGTGCTGCCCGGTTCACCCGCCGGTGTGGACATCGACTTCAGCTTGTACGTGCGTGAATCCGGTGGTATCTTCCTCTCAAAGTCATCACTGGGTCTGACCGACACGCAGCCTTCACTATTCCGCCCGTTCACCAAGGCAATACAGGTGCCGCCACTGGCGGACATCAAGCTGCGGGTGGATAGCGTGAGCAGCGCGAACAGCAAGGTATCCGGTGAGTTCGCCGTTTTCTACGAGTTCGTATGATGTGCAAGCTGCCTGACTACTACATGCCGAAGCACTTCAAGGCACACGAATTCCTACCACCGTGGGAGTTCGACCGCTGGGGTGTCGCCGGGCTGCGCTACTTCATGGACGTGCGCGTACTGGTAACGGCTGACAACATCCGCACGTTCTTCGGTGCGCCATGCACTATCAACAACTGGTGGTGGAAACGCAAGGCGAACAAGCCGGAGTGTGAGTGGCGGCAGTGGTCGGGCTACAGGCCCGACAGGTACTACGAAAGTGTGGTGCTCAACGCTGGTGACCCGGTGCCCAGCATGTCACAGCACAGGTTCGGGCGTGCGGTGGATATGCTGATTGCAGGTGTAACCGCTACACAGGCACGCGACATCATCATGAACCATCAACAACTATTCCCGTGGATACGGCGCATTGAAGATGATGTGGCGTGGTTACACTTCGACGTGTGCGGAGACCACCACCACGGGATTCACCTGTTCCACCCATAGCTAGGAGGCAGGCATGGCAAAGAACAAGAAGCTGGGAATGCTGGGCAAGTGGGCGAAGCGCATTGTACTCGGCATCCTCAGGAAACGGTTGAAGGACGGCAGGCTGCGCGGCAAGCTGGTGACGTTCCTCAATAACAAGATTGACATTCCCCGCATGACTGAAGCAGAGGAACGCCGGATGCTGGACAGCGTGGTCTCCGCGTTGGAAGGCGCACTGGTGGCCGTACTCGACGACTAGGTTCCGCCTGAAGTGCGGTGTGGGCGTCTCGTGCTGTGGTGCCTGTGCCGTTGCTTCTGCCTCGGGGGCCGGGTGGCGTAAGCTGCCCGGCTTCTGTGTTTGTTCCCTGCCCTGTAGCAGACCCCACACCAGACTTGACCGCTGCCCCTGCCCGGTACAGGCCCGGCCCCGGTAGCCTGCTCCTACGGGGCTGGCAGGTGGTCACAATGCCATACAAACGCCATGCCCGTATACGCTGGGGTGGGTGCCCCTATGTACGGCCCACATTCCCTTCATCTACAGTAGGTATACACACCCGTAGTGCGGTATGGCGTTGTGATGGCGTTTGCCCGTTTGGTTACTGTTTGGGCGTTAATCAAACGAACTAAATTCAGGGGTTTCCAGGACGTATGGCCCACATTTCTAGTTAATTTCGAGGAGGGGGATGTCACGGCCCGGTTATTGTGCTATCATAGAGGTACACAACGCAAAGGAGCCCAGCATGGCAAAGCAGTTCACACTTCCCACCTTCCTCTCCCACTACAACCTGTATCTGTTCGTCTGTGACATGTTCGCTGTAACTACTGCTGATGTGGCTGCACACTTTGGTATTGGCAAGGGCACGGCCCTGCGCCACCTGCGCACCCTGAGTAACGCACTGGGCGGGCTGATAGCTGGCGAGATGTGTGAAGATGATGCATGGGGGCCGCAAGATGCCAGCCACCGTAAGCCCGGTAAGCACCTTATTTGGCAGTGCTGGGAGGACAGCCAGAGCGCCTATTATGAGGACATCAACGAGTGGCTGCAATTGCGCAGCGATGAATACACCAAGTATTACACCGGGGCACAGCCCCACAACCAGAAGGAGGCCGACATGGCCCGCACTACCAAAACCACCACCCGCAAGCGCAGCACCAGCAAGGCCAAGGCCAGCAAGGCCAAGGCAAGCAAGGCCCAGCCCAAGCAGGCCGAGGAAAAGCGCGTGCCCGTGTCCAAGTTCGTCATGGCCCTTGTTGTGCAGCAGAAGCTGTCCGACGAAGCCATATACGCTAAGGTGCAGGCGCAGTACGACAACGACCCCGGCCCGCGTGTGGCTGGCATTTACCGCAACCTGCTGAACAATGGCCAGCGGATGAACCCGGCAACGGGCGAGGCCATTAGCGGGCTGGTGCGCATTGGTGGCCCGGCCCCCAAGGCTGAGAGCAAGGCCAAGGCAGCGGCCCCGGCCCCGGCCCCGGCCAAGCGCACCCGCAAGGTGAAGCGTGTACGCAAGGGCAGCGGCAAGGCCAGCAAGTAAGGCCACCCGCAGCACAGCACAGCAGGGGCCGGGCAGCAATGCCCGGCCCTTGCTACGTGTAGGCATACCACCGGGCCGGGCTGGCCAGTAGCAGCCCCGGCCCGTGCTGCGTTGTGGTCGGCCCTGTGCGACCGCGCAACAGCCCCCACCCAGCGGCCCGGCACCACAGCCCCCAGTCCTAGCCCCGTCTGCTGGCTGGTCGCATAGCGTGGACTGCAGAAAGTCACATGATTGGCACGTTCCTTGCTACGCGGGCAGGGCGAATTCCGTTGAATAAAGGTGTTGCGCACAGCCTGCGCGTAAGCTATAATAGACGTGTGTGGCTGGCAGGCCACTTCCATTCAACCAAGGGGTGCAGCATGGCAACAACGTACATTTCACTTCGCAAGCTACAGGCGGCACTGCGGAAGCTGGGTTGGAGTGCCCCGTGGCTGTACGCTACACACGGTATGCGCGGCCCCACAGCCCGCAACGATGATGGAACCACATGGCAGGTGGAGGCACGGCGTGCCCCTACCGAGGAACGCGAGAGCGAGTTTGTGCACGGGCAGTTGAGAGTGACGTGTTCCCTGCGCTATGACGGCGCGAGGTACTGCTACACACAGGCACGGCGGGCGAGCTGGCAGTGGCTGGGTGAAGTGGCCGGGCTTATTGACAAGAGCCGTGCGTTTGCTGATACGGTGCCCGGCACACTGGCCAACGAAATCGAATCGTGACAACCAAACCGGGGCCGGGCGGCAACCCGGCCCCACAACGTAAAGGGGTGCAGCATGATTACCAGCGCATTGAAGTTTGATAGGCCCAGTGTGGGCGAGGTGTTGGAGTGGGCGTGCATACTGTGGGACATGCGGCATGAAGCTGCGCAGCAGGTGCGCACCATGCGGGCACAGGTGGCAGCAGTAGCACAGGCAACCCGGCAGGATGCACGGGCTGCGCAGGCTGTGCGGCAGGCAGTGCACGGGCGGGCCAACGACATCATCTCCGGCAAGGGTGCGCGGCACTACCCACGGCCGAACAGTGTGGCTGCACTGGTGCGGTTTGCCCGTAGCTGCGCACGGTTTGCCCGCAGCACTTGGCACAACCATTTGGACACCGAGACCTACAGCGCGGATGGATACGACGACTACCAAGCTGACCAGCGGGATATGGCGAGCGCGGAAGGTGCCAAGGCTTTGCAGTTGGCCCGTGTGATACGTGCCATACAGCAGCGCGGATGGTGGCCCGTATACCGCAGCCTGCCACCCACCCGGTGGGAAGCTGCCGTGGAGGACTTGGAACTGTTTGAGGAACCGCACGGGGAACCGTGCCCGTGTGACACTTGCATACTGGCCAGCCCGAACGGCAGTTGCTGGAGTACGTTTGGCACCTGCCCGGAAGTGCAGCGGTGGATAGCTGAAAACCCGCAGGCAGCAGCGGAGCAGCTTGCCGGGCCGGAACCGTGTGCCCTGTGTGGTGCATACCCCAGCAGCGGCAGCACATGGACGCGCGAGATGTGGGTGGACAACGACCCCGGTGATGCGGAGGTAGGCCCGCAGCCGGATGTGGGAATAGCCACCGTGTGTGACAAGTGCTACAGGGAACATTGGAAGCCTGTGCGTGCAGCCCTGCGCGAGAACCGCAGGCGCAACGGCTGCTGACCAGTACCACCATATAGGCCAGCCGCAAGGGCTGGGGCAGCAATGCCCCGGCCCTTTGAATTGTGAGTACCTGTGCGACCGCGCAGCAGACCGCGAGGACCACACCCGGCCCAGTAGTAGGGGAGGGGGCCGGCTCGGCTGGGCGGTCGCATACAGAGCGTGGAATGGAGTTGTGATTGGCATGTCGTTTGCATGGCGTTTTCGCCTGCCGTAACTGGCCACAGGGCTAAAACCGGCCCCAGCGTCGCGCAACGGGCAATTATGGCCCGGCCCTTGCGCGGGCAGTTGCCAGACTGTATATTGTTAGGGTGGCGTAAGGCAGAGCCATTCAACAACTTAACGAAGGGTGCACAATGAACAAGCTACCACGACCAGCAGGGGCCGACCACCCGGCATTCGACCCCGGCAACGACATGTCCTGCGAGACCGAAGCGGACTACACCATGGCAGAGCTGGCTAGAAAGGAGGGTGCACAGTTGGGGAAGGTGCTTCGCCGCGATAGCATGGGATGTGACTTTGAATCTGGCGGTGAAGTGTACCGTATGGACTGGAAGGTGATGGACCAGCACATTGCCGAAGGTATAATGGCGTATCCCGGCACCATGGAACCGGGTGTTGAGTTCGTGTTCACATTCAAACTGAAGAGGTGAAGCAATGGCAAAAGTAAAGCAGTTCAACAACGCGCCGACGCTGTGTGCGTTCATCGAAAATGACAACGCTGCCGATGCTGTGCTCGCTGCCATCACGATGA
>Ga0180437_10002317_pt1 | contig 30722 bp, 21 predicted proteins | sample SS_ome_4_FD_132410 | JGI IMG/M metagenome (GOLD analysis project Ga0180437, IMG submission 132410) | Hypersaline lake sediment archaeal communities from the Salton Sea, California, USA - SS_3_D_1 metaG | ecosystem: Environmental > Aquatic > Non-marine Saline and Alkaline > Hypersaline >...
CTTGACCTTGCCGTCTTCGCGATAGCTCTCCCGCAGCAAATAGGCCGGAGGCGAGTCGCGGTTGGGTATCCTGGCGATGTACATGCCGACATTGTACGACTCTCACATTTCAATGCAACACCAATATCCGCATAATACATGACTGCATTCTGACGCCCATTTTCGCCGGAACTTCCACCGGGATAACCAGTTACGTAGAAGTAAGCGTAGGAAGTTCGGGTTAACCCTGCTGCGGCCACTCCCTCACGGTCGTGGCTCAGTGTCGATTTGCGGCAGATCCCTATCTATCGGTATGCCATGGGACTCACTTCACCCCCACCAGATCCCGTTTCTTCCGCTCGGTGACGATGTCCTCCTGCAGATGGGTCGGCACGCGACGGTAGCAGAGGGGCTCCATGGTGAACGTGCCTTGCCCCTGCGTGAGGCTGCGGAGCGTGGTGGCGTAGCCGAAGATTTCCGCGAGCGGGACCTCGGCGCTGATGATCGAGGTGACGCCCAGCGAGTCGGTCTGGCTGACCATCGCCCGGCGTGAGGTCAAATCGCCGGTCACCGGGCCCTGGAAATTGGAGGGAACTTCCACCGTCATCGACATGATCGGTTCGAGCAGCACCGGCTTCATCCTGGGAAACGATTCCCGGAAGCAGTCGCGCGCCGCAATGCGGAACGCCATTTCCGAGGAGTCGACTTCGTGATAGGAGCCGTCGAGCAGCGTGACCTTGATCCGTTCGACCGGGAACTCCGCCACCGGCCCTTTCGCCAGCGAATCTTCCATCCCTTTTCTCACGGCGGGAATGTACTCCTTGGGGATGCGGCCGCCGACGATCTTTTCTTCGAACTCGAAGGTCTGCTCCGCGTCCTCGGGCAGCGGTTCCATCGTGCCCTTGATGTGGGCGAACTGGCCGCTGCCGCCCGTCTGCTTCTTGTGGCGGTAGTCGAACTGGATCGATTGCGTGGGCGATTCGCGGTAGCTTACCTTCGGGGTGCCGACCTGGACCTGCACGCCGTACTCGCGGCGGATGCGTTCGACGTAAACGTCTAGATGCAACTCGCCCATGCCGGCCATGATCGTTTCGTTGGTCTCCTCGTCGGTGAAAACGCGGAAGGTGGGGTCCTCCTTGCGGAACCGCTGCAGCGCCTTGCTGAGCTTGTCGCTGTCGGTGCGGTAGGCCGGCGCGATGGCGACCTTGATCACCGCGTCCGGCACGAAGATGCTCTCGAGCGTGCAGTGCTTCGGTTGCGACGAATAGGTGTCGCCGCTGGCGGCGTCGATGCCCATGATGGCGATGATGTCGCCGGCGCCGGCCCCGTCGATCTCTTCCCGCTTGTCGGCGTGCATCCGCACGATACGGCTGAACCGCTCCTTCTTGCCGGTCCGCTGGTTGTAGTAGGTCTCGCCCTTGACCGCCTTGCCCTGGTAGATGCGGGTGAAGGTGAGCTGCCCGTAGGGATCGTCCACGATCTTGAACGCCATACCGACCAACGGCTTGTCGTCCTCGGGAACCAGTTCGACCTTTTGCGTTTCGTCCTCGACCGACTTCGCCTTGATTTCGCGGTCGAGCGGGGACGGCAGGTAGCGGGTCACGGCGTCCAACAGCGGCTGTACCCCCTTGTTCTTAAACGCGCTGCCCAGAAAAACCGGCGTCATGTCCTGGGCCCGGCAGGCTTCCCTCGTAACGCGGTGGACCAGGTCCTCGGGTGGCTCTTCTTCCGAGAGGAGCAGTTCCATGAGGGTATCGCTGTACATCGAGAGGCTTTCGAGCATCTGCCGCCGGGCCGTGGCAGCCTCTTTTTGAAGCTCGGCGGGAATCGCCTCCTCGCGGACCTTTTCCCCTCGCTCGCCATCGAAGTAGACGGCCTTCATGGTCACCAGGTCGATCATGCCCCGGAAGTTGTCTTCCTTGCCGATCGGCCACTGCATGAGAATCGCGTCGTCGTCGAGCTTGGTTTTGATTTGCTCGATGACCTTGACCGGGTTGGCGCCGGTCCGGTCCATTTTGTTGATGAACGCCAGCCGCGGCACATGATACCGCTGCATCTGGCGATCGACGGTAATCGACTGGGGTTGCACCCCGCCCACTGCACAGAGCACCAGGATGGCCCCGTCGAGCACGCGGAGACTGCGTTCCACCTCGACCGTGAAGTCCACATGGCCGGGCGTGTCGATCAGGTTGATCGGGTGGCCGTTCCAGGCGACGCTGGTGGCGGCGCTGGTAATGGTGATCCCGCGCTCCCGCTCGAGGTCCATGTGGTCCATGGTGGCGCCGTCCCCGCCGCCCCGTACCTCCTCGATCTTGTGGATACGGCCGGAGTAAAACAGGATACGCTCGGACAGCGTGGTCTTGCCCGAGTCGATGTGAGCGGAGATGCCAATGTTACGTACTTTTGCTAAGTCCATCGGGGTTTTTGTCCGTGGGGAACGACAGGCGGCGGCTTCGCAGGAGGGCCGGAACAAGCCGCCGGGCGGGCCGCGAGATCGCGCGGCCCGATCGAAACATTCATCATAAACGAATTCGGATTTTCGCAAAGCCCGACGCCAACGGATTAAACGCAGTGGGCGCGAAATGAACCAAGTCCTAACATTGCGGGGGTTTGACTCCCCGCGCACCCGCGGCGCAGGCGGAAATCCGAATTCTGAATCGCGAAATCCGAAACAGATTTGAACATGTTCCAAGGCATTCAGCCGGTTCTGGTTCGCCATCCGTGGATTCCTTACGTCCTGCCGATGTTCGTCTATTTGCTCGCCGGCTCGCTGCTGGGTGGCGACCAGGCGGACGAACCGGCGACATTCCTGGCGTGGACGTATCCCACGCGGTACACGATCCAGTTGGCGCTCACCGTGGCAGCGGCGGTCGTCGCAATTCCCGTGTTGAAACGCCTTTGGAACGGAATCACCGTATGGGGAGTCGTCTTTGGCGTGGTCGGGGTCGTGCTGTGGGTGGGCCTTTGCGAAATGAATCTCGAAGAGCGGTTCCTCGTTCCGATCGGGTTGGACCGAATCCTGCCGATCGGGCCGCGGCCCTCTTACAACCCCTTGCAAGCCCTGGCGGAATCGCCGGCCACCATGATCACGTTCGTGGCGATCCGGTTTTTGGGGCTGGCGTTGGTCATTCCCGTCATCGAGGAACTCTTTCTTCGCGGCTTTTTGCTCCGGGCCATCGACAACCCCGACTTCGAGGGGGAGCCGTTCGGCGCCGCCACCTGGAAGGTTTGGGCCGTGGCGGCCGCCTACGGCGTGATCTCGCATCCGGAGACGTTCGCCGCGATCGCCTGGTTCTCGTTCATCACGCTGCTGATGGTGTGGACAAAGCGGTTTTGGGACTGCGTGCTCGCACATGCCGTGACCAACGCCTTGCTGGGCGCGTACGTGCTGAAAACGGGCTCCTGGCATCTCTGGTAGAAAAAGCTATGAACGGGGCGAACACGATCCGTTCGCCCTCGGCTTGTCGGGTTTGATCGGTTGCCACCGCTGGGTATGGTTCGGTATCTTGGCGGAACGCTCCAAGGGGCTTGCGGCGACAGCGCTGTCCGGCCGCCCCAAAATCGCCCTCCACCTGCGCTAGCACTGATTTCATGCCGCTGGAACTGAACGCTCGTTTGACCCACCGCGAGGACATCGCTCCCGGGCTGGCCATCTTCCGCGTTCAGCCCGAAACTTGGGACCTCGGCGACTTCCAACCCGGTCAATACGGCACGCTGGGGCTGTTCGGCGCCGCCCGCCGCTGCGGGGGGGCGGACCCGGAAGACCCGCCGGCCGCCCCGGAAAAGCTCATTCGCCGGGCCTATTCCATCGCGTCGTCGTCGCTGGCCCGGGTCTATCTCGAGTTCTACGTGGTGCTGGTCGAATCGGGGGCCCTCACGCCGCGGCTGTTCGGCATGAACGTAGGCGAGCCGATCTTCCTCGGCAAGAAAGTCACCGGCACGTTCACGCTCGGCGCCGTGCCCGAGGGCAAGAACCTGGTGCTCATCTCCACCGGCACCGGTCTGGCCCCGTACATCAGTATGCTGCGGAGCGAGATCTTCGGTGGCCGCACCGGCCGCATCGCGGTCATCCACGGCGCCCGGCATTCGTGGGACCTGGGTTACCGAATGGAACTGACGGCCCTGGCCAAGGCGAATCCGCAGTTTACCTACATTCCCAGCATCACCCGCCCGCAGCATGAGGAGACGCGGTGGGAAGGGCGGACCGGCTACATCCAGGATATTTGGGCACAGCGGCCGCTGGAGCATGAATGGGGCTTCCTGCCCACCGCCGAGGACACCCACATCTTTCTCTGCGGCAATCCGGCGATGATCGACACGATGGTCGAGCGGTTGGAAGCCGAAGGCTACAAGGAGCACAAGAAACGCGAGCCGGGGAACGTGCATCTCGAGCGGTATTGGTAGGCTCCGCTTGCACGGCTTATCGCCCGTGGCTTCTGCGCAACCGGTAAATTTCCTCATCTTGCCGAAGCCGCTCGCCGATCTTGGAGTCGGCGTTGCGTCTTTGCGCGGCGCGGATCGCCGTGCTAGCGTTTTCACCTACTCCTACTCATCGCCGCTTATGACGACCGCTTCCGAAACCGCCGCCGCGCCGCCCGACCGTCTGCAGGCCGACTTGATTGCCCGCACGCGGGAAGGTGTGCAGCGGATGGTGGCGGAGATCGGGCGGCTGGCGCAGCAGGATATCGAACCGGCGGAGTTCTACGACGGTCTGTTGGGCCGGGTCGTCACGTCGTTGGCGGCCGTGGGCGGAGCGATTTGGACGTTGCAGCCTGACGGCGCCATTCGATTGGCCCGGTCGCTCAATTTTCCCGGCGAGTCTCTGGAGGAAAGCGAGCCAGGCCGGCTCCGCCATGAGCTTCTGCTTAAGCGGATCGCCGCCGGGGAAGACTGCCCAGTCGTCGGCCCACGCTCGGGCGGCGCCGGGGAAGCGGACGCCGGCAACCCGACCGAGCACGTGCTGGTTTTCGGCGTCATCCGCGACGATGAGCGGCGCTATGCGATTCTGGAAGTGTTCCAGCGGCCCGGCGGCGGCGCCGCAACGCAGCGGGGGTACGCCCGGTTCGTCTCGCAGATGGCCGAGATCGCCGGCGAATACTGCCGGAACCGCCGGCTGCGGAGCCTGCGGGAAGACGAGGCGACCTGGCGGCGGCTCGACGATTTTCTCACGAGCATCCATGCCGCCCTCGACCCCGTCGAGACCGCCTACGCCATCGCCAATGAAGGCCAGCGGGTCATCGACTGCGACCGGATGAGCGTCTATTCCGTCGGTCGCGGCGGCGGTTTGCGGTTGCGAGCCGTCAGCGGCGTCGAGACGCCCGATGAAAAATCGAACTCGTTGAAAAAGCTGGAGCGACTGGTTGCCAGGCAGTTGCGGCAAGGTGGCGAGTTTTGGCGGGACGCGCCGGACGACGGCGCGGCCAACCGGCCGGAAGAGAATGGGGAAACGGGCACCGACGATCTTGCCGAGGCGCTTTGCGATTATCGGTTGGCGAGTGGCGTTCAGGCGGTGGGGATCGTGCCGCTTGTCCGCGACGCGGTAAGCGCCGACGTTCCGTCGGCGGCTAAACGGGTGGGGGCGTTGGCGGCTAAACGGATGGGGGCGTCCGTGGGGCGACGGCAGGACGTCGTCGGCGCCCTCGTCATCGAACAGCTTCACGCCGAGGGCTTCACCGGCGAGCAGCGCCGCCGCGCCGCCACCGTGGCCAGGCATGCGTTGCTGGCGCTGGCGGCGGCCGAGACGCACGCCGGCGTATTCCTCATGCCGCTGTGGCGGCGGCTCGCATGGATGCAGTCGCTGCTGACGGGATCGGCCGCGTACAAGACGGCGTTTGTCGTGATGGTCCTGGCGGCGCTCATCATGGCCGGGGCCGTCGTGCCCGCCGAGTTCTGGCTCTCCAGCAACGGCGAACTGCAACCGGCCGTGCGGCGGCAGGTGTTCGCCGGCATCGACGGCGTGGTCATGCAAATTCATGTCGATCACGGCGACACGGTTTCGGCCGACGCCCCCCTGGCGGAACTTCGCAATACCAACCTCGAGGTCCGCGTGGCGGAACTGCTCGGCCGGCAATCGACGGTGCGGGAGGAAATGCAGTCGGTGAGCAACGCGCTGCTCCGCGAGACCCGCCTCTCGGACGACCGCCAGACGGAACTCGCCGGCCGGCTGGCGCAGCTCCGCGAGACGCAAATCAACATCGAACAGCAACTGGCCCTCTATCGCCAGCGGCAAGCGGAGTTGATCATCCGCAGTCCCATCAAGGGGCAAGTCATCGACTGGCAGGTGAAAGACCGGCTGACCCATCGCCCCGTGCAGCGCGGGCAGGCCCTGTTCACCGTTGTCGATCCCCAGGATGAGTGGACGCTGGATCTGCGCGTTCCGCAAAAGAAGATGGGCCACGTGCTGCGGGCCTACCAACGAGACCAGCAAGCCGCCACGGCCGGCAAGCAAGCGACCCGCGTCGTCTTCTTCCTTGCGACGCATCCGGGGCAGACGTTTGAAGGCGCCATCCGCCGCATCCACCAGGCCACGGACGTGAGTGAAAAGGAGGGGCCCACGGTATTGGTCGAAGTTGCGGTCAATAAAGAAGAGTTGCCCGAACTGCGGCCCGGCGCCGCGGTCACCGCCCGCATCGACTGCGGCCGCCGGGCGATCGGATACGTGTGGCTGCACGAGGTGATCGAGTTCGGACAGCGGCAGGTGTTGTTTTGGTTGTGACGCCGTGAGCGGTGTGACACTCATTGGGAGAAGTCCACGGGCCACGGCTTATCGCCCACGGTTGGCGGCCGCCGTCATTCGCCCGGATAAGAACGTCGAACCATGAATATACGACTAGTGATCATCGTCGCAGCCCTCGCGCCGGCTGCTCTCGCCCCCGGCGCCGAGTTGGAGATCGGCCATTGTCTCGTCTCGATCATGGACGAAGTCGAGGCCCCAGCGCAGGAGAAGGGGGTGCTCAAGGCCATTGGGGTTGAGGAGGGGCAATCGGTGTCGCCCGGCCAGCTTCTCGCCCAAGTGGACGACACCCAGGCCCAGCTCCAACTCGAGGCCTCCCAGGCGCAGCTCCAGGCGGCGTTGACCCGGGCCAAGGACTCGGTCGAAGTCCGCTATTCGCAGGCCGCCTTCGAGGTGGCGAAAGCGGAATACGAGCAGTCGGTAGAGATCAACCAGAAGGCGCCCGGCACCATCCCCACGGCCGAAGTGCGGCGGCTGCTGCTCACCAAGCACCGGGCCGATCTGCAAATCGACAAGGCGATTCTCGACCAGAAGGTCGCCCAAATGAACGCCCAGACCCACTCCGCCGAAGTGCGGGCCGCCGAAGACCTCATCCAGCGGCAGAAGGTGACGGCGCCGATCGAAGGCGTGGTTTCGACCGTCTACCGGCACGCCGGGGAATGGGTCAGCCCCGGCGATCCCATCTTCCGTATCATCCGCATGGATCGGCTGTGGGTCGAAGGTTTCCTCGACACGAATCAATTCAACCCGGAAGAAGTCGTCAACAGGCCGGTCACCGTCACGGCCCAGCGGGCCCGCGGCGAAGTTGTCACGTTCACGGGCCGCATCGTCTACGTCAGCCCCATTGCCCAAGCCGGCGCCCGTATCCGAGTAAAGGCGGAGGTGGAGAACCGGCGGGTGGGAGAGGAATGGATGCTGCGGCCGGGAATGACGGGCAAGATGGCCGTGCGGCCGTGAGCTGAAAGCCAAATCGCATCGCTTTATGGACGTTCCAACCCAGCCGCTGAGCATCCAACGCCGAGCCGATCTCACGTTCGCCCGGCACCGCTACCAGGGCGAGGTCTACTATGTCGCCAAGGACCCGGTGTCGCAGAGGTACTTTCGATTGCATGAGGAAGAGTATGCGCTGTTGACGTTGCTCGACGGGAAGCGGTCGGCGGACGAGGTTTGCGAGCAGTTCGCCCGGCGCTTTCGCCCGCAGCGGATTTCGCACGAGGAGCTGGCCCAGTTCCTGGCGGACGTGCGGCAGAACGGGCTGGTGATCGGGGACACCGCCGGCGAGGGCGCCCGGTTGCTCGCGCAGCGGCGGACGAATGCCCGCAAGCGGCGGTTCGCCACGGTGACGAATCCGCTTTATATCCGTCTCTTCGCGGTCGATCCGGACCGGTTTCTCACGTGGCTGACGCGCGGGGCAGGGTGGCTCTTCTCGCCGGCGGTCGTGGCGTTTCACGTCGCGCTGATGTCGCTGGCCGGTTTGCTGATCGCCACGCAGTGGGACGCCTTCACGCAGCGGCTGCCGGAGTTCTCCGTTTTCTTCGGCCCGCACAATTGGCTCCCGCTGGCGGTAACGGTGCTTGTCACGAAGCTGCTTCACGAACTCGGCCACGGCGTAAGTTGCAAGCGTTACGGTGGCGAGTGCCACGAGATGGGCGTGCTGCTGCTCGTGCTCATGCCGCTGGCCTACTGCAACGTTTCCGATACTTCGATGCTGCCGAGCAAGTGGAAGCGGGCCTTCGTCGGCGCCGCGGGCATCTATGTCGAGATGACGATTTCCGCCTACTGCGCCTTTCTGTGGTGGTTCTCGGCGCCGGGGCCGTTGCATTACCTTTGCCTGAATGTGCTGTTCGTATCGTCGGTAAGCACGCTTTTGCTCAACGCGAATCCGCTGCTGCGTTATGACGGCTACTACATCCTCAGCGACCTGGCGGAGATACCGAATCTCCGTCAGAAGGCCCAGCAGGCCACGCAGCGGTGGCTGGCCGCGTGGGCGTTTGGGACGACGCTGCCGGAAGACACGTTCGCCCCGCGGCGGGGCAGGGCGTTCTTCGTGCTGTATGCGGTCGCGGCCGCGTCGTACCGCTGGATGATCGCCGCCTCGATCCTGCTTTTCTTGTACAAACTGACCGAGCCGTATGACCTGAAAGTGGTCGGTCAAACGATCGCTATCGCCGCCGCGATCATGTTGCTCGTCATGCCGCTCGTACAGACGCTCATGCTGTTTACGCAACTTGCCCGGAGGTCGATTGTGAAGCCCGTGCGATTGATGTTGTTTGCCGCGCAGGTGTCGGCGGTGGGCCTGGCCGTGTTTTTCCTGCCGCTGCCGGACCGCCAGCAATGCAGTTTCGAAACGCAACCGGACGGGGCGGAAAACGTGTACGTGCCGGTGGGTGGAACGCTCACGTCGCTTGCGGCGAAGCCGGGAGACCGCGTCGACGCGTCCGCCCCCATCGCCAATCTCGCGGACGTCGAGGCCGAGATCGTACTGGCCCAACTCGAGGGCAAACGCAACGCGCTCGTCGCCCGACTTACGAATCTCCAGCGCAAAGCCTACACCGACGACGCGGCCGCGCTGGAACTGACGACCACCCGTGAGGACCTCGCCGCCATCGACGAGCAGATCGCCCGCCGCCGTAAAGAGCTGGAGCTGCTGACCGTCCGCGCCCCCGTGGCCGGAGAAATCCTGCCGGCCCCCAAGCGGCCGCCCGCCCTCGCGGACGAAGACGGCCAATTGCCGCCGTGGAGCGGCGACCCGCTCTGCGACCGCAACCTTGGCGCCACGTTTACGCCCGGGGTGCTGCTGTGCCGGGTGGGTGATTCGAAGCGGCTGCACGCGGCGTTGGCCGTGGACGAGTCACAAATCGAATTCGTCAAGTGCGGCGACCCCGTGACGCTGCAAATCGAGGGCCTGCCGGGCCGGGTCTTCCGCGGCAAGATCGAGCGGATTTCCGAGAGCGACCAGGAGGTCTCCGCCCGGCTCGACACCGCCGCGGGCGGGGACATCGCCACTCGCCGCGACGCCGCCGGCCGCCGCCACGCCCTGACGGCGAAATACCAGGCCATCGTCCCGCTCGACAACGCGGGTCGCGAGGTTCTCCTCGGCGCCCGCGGGCAAGCGGTCATCCAGGTGGGCTACCGCACCATCTCTCAGCGGCTCTGGCGATCCGCCAAACGGACGTTCCGCTTTGAGCTATGAAGCCGCCGTTCGCGCTTCGAATTCGGTGTCGGCTAGGGCGAAGCGTCTTTCGGCGCCGACTCGAGCGCCGGCGACTCATACTCGAAGTCGGTCCATTTCATCGCCCGCCGCATCGGTTCGATGCGGAGGACCACTTCGCCGTTCTGGAAGATGCGGACCGTGCCGTTGCTCTCGCTGACGACCACGGCGATCGCCTTGGTTTTCTTGGTGATCGCCGCCCCGGCCCAGTGCCGGGCCCCGAGCCCTTTCGTAAGCGTGACCGACGCCGCCGACGTATCGACAATCTGGCAAGCCCGTTCCACCGTGCCGTCCGCCGCGACGATAAAGGCCCCGTCCAACTGGGCGATCTCCTTGATGCCCTCCCGCACGCGGGCATCGCTCAGTTGCCGTTCTTTGCGCGAGTACCCTTTGAGGGGATCGAACCCGCTGGGCGCCGATTCCGCCAGCACCTTGCGGGTATCGCCCACCACGAACATCGTGCCGACCGGCTTCCCTTCGCGGCCCTCGCGGCCAATGTCCACCGCCAGATCGACGACCAGCCGCAGCGTCTCCAGCGGCACGCGGGTTTCGAGCTGCCGCAGATCGCGGGCGGTCAACCGGCCGAGGTGTTCATCGAGGCGGAGGTAGCTGATCGAGTCGATCCGGCCGGGATCGAAGCCGCTGTACACCGCCACCACCTTACCGCCGGCCGGCAGGATGTCGTCCGCCACGCATTCGATCAGGGCCTGCGTCAGTTTCTCATAGACGGGGCTGGTGGGCATGTTCAGGGCGACCGTGCTCACGCCGACCTCGCTGGCGCCTTCAAGCTGTTCGCGGGTATCCGCGGCGATCAGCAGTTTTTCGGCGCCGGCCCGCTTCTTCAGGATTTCCCAGTTGCAGGAGGCCTCGATCAGAACCAGCAGGGCGTCCGCGTCCGTGGCGGTGGCCAACCGCACGGCGGCGTCGAAAAGCGTCGCGAATTGCTCGGTGAATTTCTGGAATTTCATCGATCATCGCCTGGCCTCTCAGCCGCGACCCCGAAAGTCGCCATGAGGGCGCCCCGCAACGGCTGGCGGAACGCTCCGCTTGGCGCCAAACCAGGCGAAGAAAGACGGCGGCGCCGTCCAGGCGTCGCGGCGAGCGTGAAGGCCAGATAAGTGTAATGGGGACGGCGAGCGATCTCAAGTGGGCGGAGCCTTCGAAAAAAGCCGAACGCCGACTCAATACCAATCGTCCACCATATCCCCCCAAGGCCGGCCGCGCTGGGAGAGCCGCTCGCCGTCAAGCCGGCGCTTCCAAAGGTCGGGGTCGCGGCCGTAGCTTTCTCCCGTAAGGGACTCCAGGGCTTCCGCCACCCGGTAGCGAACCGCCGGGTCGTCCTGGCTCAGGCCCGCCGCGAGGGCCTGCTGGGCGAGTGCGACCTGATCGGGCCGCCGCCGCCGGCCGAGCGCCCGGGCCGCCGCCACGCGGACGTCGGGACTTTCGTCGCCGGCAAGCGCGGCCGACAGATACGTGATCGCCGTTTCTCCCTCGCGTCCGCCCCACGCCTGGCACGCCGCAATTCGGACGTCCACGGTGTTGTCCTTTAGGGCCGCCGCCAAGGGCCGCTCCGCCTCGGCTACCGGCAGCATGCCCAGTCCGCGGACGAGAGACGCCCGAACCAGCGGATCGTCTTCTGCGCGAAGTTGATCGGCGAACTCGACCGCGACCCGCCGCTGCATCTCCGCATCCCCGCAACCCGCCGCCTCGGCAATATCCTCGATCCGCTGCCGCCGCTGACGGTTGGTGGGACCGTACTTCGCCAGATCGGCGGGATCGTCGTGCTCCCAGGGGGTCCAAATGATCAGTTCGTCCAGTGGATTATCGACGCCCGCACAGCCCGAGATGGCCGCCAGCCAACCGCCGACCACGGCGACCAGCATCGGCGTAAGGTACGGGCGGTGGTCGAATCGAGAGCGTATCGGACGCAAACAGCCGCATCGCATGAGCGCAGACTCCGGGAAAAGGCGGGCCAGGAGGCGGCGAAGCATAGCAAACCCGCCGGGCCCGAAAAAGGGCAAAAGCCGGGGCCTGTTCGTCACGCGCGGGCATGGTATGATCCGTGCGATGAGACGATGGGCGCGTTTTCTGAGTGCGACGCGATTTCTCGGAAATACGTTCCCAAGAACCGCCTCCTGAGGGCGAACAGACGGTGGATTGGCCGCGGCGGCGGACGTCGCCGGCCGCAGAGCGCATCTCTAATTGAGGAAACATCTTATGGCCGAACCGCTCGTCCCCGACCCAGCGCATTCCAGCGGACCGCACGTTCCCGACACCGCTCAGCACGCCGAACAGCGAACCTGGGTCGAATCGGTCGCCCAGATGATCCCCGGCTTTGGCGGCTATCTGAACGACGACCTGGTCCGCCAATCGAACGACTTGCTGCGGAGTTGGATGGTCGACCGCCTGCGGGAAGCCAAGCGGCCGCTGGGCGATTACGGCCAGTCGCTCTTGAGCATGGGGCAAATCGATGGCCTGCCGCGGATTGAGAAATTCGAACACCGCGTCGATCATCTCATCGCCCGGATCGATGGCGCCATGCAAGGCTACGCCAGCGCGCTGGGCCTGGTTCGCAAGCGGGAGGACCGCCTGCGGGATGTGTACGACGCCGACCGGTCCATCGCGGAGGAGATCGTTAAACTTCGTGACGAAGCGGCGGCCCTGAAGACCTCAGCCGCGCCCCCCACGGCCACCATTCCGCCGCTGCTGGAAAAGCTCGAAGAGATCGACCGGAACTTCACGCGGCGAATGGATCTGATGAAGGGAACCGAATGATGAACGCAACGAAGAAAACGTTGACGACCTGTTTCGGACATTCAAACATTGGAATTTTGCATTTGTTTAGGATTTAGAATTTAGGATTTCCCCACTCGGCCGGAGCTAGCAAGATGGGTCTTCGCATCGAAGTTCTCCAGTATTTCGACAATGACAACCGCTCCCTCGTGCATCGCATTCCACCGCAGGGATCGGCCGACATCAAGCTCGGCGCCCAGCTCATCGTGCAGGAGAACCAGGAAGCGGTCTTCTTCCGCAGTGGGCGGGCCCTCGACACGTTCGGCCCCGGCCGGCATACGTTGACCACCGCCAACCTGCCGCTGATCGGGCGGATCTACTCGGCGATTTGGGAGAAGTCGCCGTTTCAGGCGCAGGTCTATTTCGTCGGCAAGCAGATATTCCTCGACCAGAAATGGGGCACCCGGCAGCCCATCACCGTCCGCGACAAGGACTTCGGCATGGTCAGGCTGCGGAGCTTCGGCAAGTTCTCGTACCGTTGCGTCGATAGTTCCGTCCTCATCAACACGCTGGTCGGCACGCAGGGCAAGTTCACGACGGACGAGATCACCTCGTTCCTCAAGGACCTGATCGTCTCGCGGATGACGGACGTGATCGGCACGCTGCAAATGTCGATGCTCGACTTGCCTGCCAAGTTCGACGAGATCGGCGCCGCCACCCGGATGAAACTCAAGGACGAATTCGGCAAATACGGCCTGGAGCTTACCGACTTCTTTATCAACGCCATCACGCCGCCCGAGGAAGTGCAAAAGGCGATCGACACCCGCAGCAGCATGGGCGCCATCGGCGACTTGCGGGCCTTCACCATGTACCAGGCCGCCAACAGCATGGCCAAGATGGCCGAGCACGGGGGCGGCGGCGTGGGCAGCGGCGCCATGGGCGCCGGGCTCGGTGTCGGTTACGGCATGATGATGCCGGGGATGATCCATCAGGCGATGGCCGGGTACGGCCAGCAGGGCTACCCGATGGCCGGCTACCCGCCGCAGGGTCCCGGGGCAGGGCAGGGGGGCCAACCGACACAGGGCGGCCCGCCGCCGCAGATGCCGCCGGGCGGGGCGGACGTGGCAGCCGCGGCAGGCGCGGGGGCCGCGGTTGGGGCCGCGGCCGGGGCCACACAGTCGGGCCCGGTGGACGTGGCCCAGCTCGACTTCGACGAACTCGCCAAATCCGCGCCCGACCCGAAAGAGATCGTCCGCGCGACCGTGCAAAACGGCAATTACACGCTGGAAGAGAACGGGGACGTGTGGAAAGTCACCGTGCCCGTCGGTGCCCTCCGCAAGCAAACGGTGACGATCCGCTTCGACCGCGCGGACGACGACGGCGACACACTGATCGCGTTCTCGAGTGTTTGCGGCCCGGCCACCGAAAACAACGCGATGGCGCTGCTCCGCTACAACACCCGCATGGCCCACGGGGCGTTTGCGGTAGAAAAAACGGAGGCGGGCGAGATGATCGTGGTGCAGGCCAACCACCTGGCGGCGACGACCGACATCCTCGAAGTCACCCGCACCCTCACCGCCGTCGCCTGGCAGGCGGACAAGGTGGAGGAGAAGTTGACGAAAGGGGATAACAACTGATGAATACGGAATACGGAATATGGAGTGTAGAGCGGTCTCGCGTGTAGAATGGAAGAATGGCGCGAATCCTTCAACGTGATGTGACCGTTCTCTGCGCGGCGACCATCTTCGTGTTGGCTCCATCGCTCGGGGCCGACGAACAAATCCACTTCACCCGCGATGGCCGGGATCGTTTCATTCGCGGGGAGTTGATTGTGGAGGACGTAGGGGGTGGGGTGTTGCTCTTGGCCGATGACGGGCGGCTGTGGGCCGTGCAGCGGAAGGAGATCACGCGTCGGGAGAAGACGGACAAGGCGTTCACTCCGCTTTCCCGCGAAGCGCTGGCCCGCAAGGTTCTGGCGGAATTGCCGGCCGGCTTCAAGACGCACGGCACGGCCCATTTTCTCATCGCCTACAACACGTCGGACGTGTACGCCCAGTGGTGCGGGGCGCTGTACGAGCGGCTGTATGTCGCCTTCTACAACTTTTTCGAGCGGCGGGGGGCGAAGCTTCGCGAGCCGCGGTGGCCGCTGGTGGCGATCATCTTCGCCGACCGCGACGCTCTGGTCCGCTTCAGCCGGGCCAAACTGGGCGAGTCGGCCAACGGCGTGATCGGCTACTACGATCTCGAGACCAACGATATGGTGATGTGCGATTTGACCGGCGCCGATCTCGGGGCGACGCGGGTGCGGGCGAGCAGCGCCGCCCAAATCAACCGCCTCCTCTCGCAACCGCGCGCCGCACAAAACGTCGCCGCCATTGTCCACGAGGCGGCGCATCAAATCGCGTTCAACTGCGGCCTGATGGAGCGCTGGAGCGACGTCCCCATGTGGCTTTCAGAGGGGGTGGCCGTGTATTTCGAGACGCCGGACCTTGGCCGCCGGCAGGGCTGGCGGGCTGTGGGAGCGGTGAACCGTTCGCGCCTTGCGGAACTGAAGCCTCGGCTGGCCCGGTGGGACGCCAAGACGTTCGCCGCTCTGATCGCCGGTGACGACCGCTTCGCGGACGCCGACACCGCCCGCTTTGCCTACGCCGAAAGCTGGGCCATCACCTATGCCCTACTTGAGCGGCGGCCCAAGGAGTTCGTCGCTTACATGCAAACGGTCGCGACGGGCAAGCCACTGAATGACGCCACACCGGTCGAGCGGCTGCGGGCGTTTCAGGCGGCGTTCGGAACGGTCAGCGGGACGCACCGGCAGGTGGTGGAGACGGTTGGGCGGCTGCGTTAGTATATTGGTGTCCGCCCCGACTTGGGTGGTTGCCCCATTCGCTGTCCCGCCGCGAGAAGAATCCCATGCCCACACCACGCCTCCTGAACGACTCGCCCTCACGCCGCCAATTCCTGAAGTCCTCCACCGTCGCCGGCGCCGCCGTCGGCGCGTCCGTCCATCTCGGCTTGGCTCGCAGCGTGCACGCCGCGCAGAGCGAAACACTGAAAATCGGCTTGGTCGGCTGCGGCGGCCGCGGAACGGGAGCGGCCGTCAACGCCACCTCGGCCGATCCCAACACGCGGCTCACCGCGATGGCCGATCTCTTCCCGGATCAACTGGAGAAGAGCAAGAAGATCCTCTCGAGGCGGTTGGGCGAAAAGTTCGCCGTCACGCCCGAGCAGTCTTTCACGGGCTTTGACGCCTGCGAGAAACTCATGCAAACGGATGTGGACGTGGTGCTCCTGGCCGCCCCGCCGCACTTCCGCCCGGCCCACCTGGCGGCGGCCGTCGAGGCGGGCAAGCACATCTTCTGCGAGAAGCCGGTCGCCGTCGACGGCCCCGGCTGCCGCAGCGTCTTTGCAACGTCCAAAAAAGCGAGTGAGAAAAAGCTCAGCCTCGTCTCCGGCCTGTGCTGGCGGTACGACCTGGGCGTGCGGGCGACCATCGACAAGATCCAGAGCGGGGCCATCGGCGATGTCGTCGCGATCCAGGAGAACTACCTGGCCGGCACGCTGTGGCATCGCGGGCGGCAGCCCGATTGGTCCGACATGGAGTTCCAATGCCGCAACTGGCTCTATTTCAACTGGCTCTCAGGCGACCACATCAACGAGCAGCACATCCACAGTTTAGACAAGGCGATGTGGCTCAACGGCGACGAGCCGCCGGTCAGTTGCGTCGGCCTCGGCGGCCGGCAGGTGCGGACCGAGGAGCGGTTCGGCGACATCTACGACCATCACGCGGTTTGCTTCGACTTCCCCAAGACCAAGGTCTTCGCCTACACGCGGCAAATGCGGGGCACGAAGAATGACGTGGACGATTACGTCTACGGGGCCAGCGGCAAGGCGACCGTTCTTCGCAACACCGTCGAAACAAAAGACGGCGACGTCTGGAAATACAGCGGCCCCACCGTGAGCATGTACGACCAGGAACACATCGAAATGTTCAAGTCGATCCGCAGCGGCGAGCCGATCAACAACGGCGACTACATGACCAAGAGCACCCTGATGGCCGTCATGGGCCGCATGGCGTGTTACACGGGCCAGGAAATCACGTGGGAAATGGCCCTGAACAGCCAGGAAACGCTCGGCCCCGCAAAATACGAATGGGGAGAAGCGCCGGAAGTGAAGGTGGCGATGCCGGGGGTGACGAAGTTTGTTTGAGGACTGCGGATTGCCAAGTGATGATTATTGAATAGGTGCGCTTGCGAAGAATGGTAACGCCGTTTAGCCGTCGCCGGCACGGCGACGGCGTCTTGGCCGGCGAAGCCGGATCGCGCGGAGGCGGGTGTCCGAAAGTGCTGGGCTATCGCGTTTGGAGTTGGCGGAGGGTTCGTGACGGCAAGGCAACGCCAAACACGCCCACCGTAGCAGTCGTATGCCACCCCGCTGGGCATGGCGCGTCCATCTGTCGTGGGGCTCCGGCGCGAGGCGGCGGGGCTTGCGAAGTCGGCCCCGCCCCTTCACGCTGATGATCATCGCCGAACCGACCTCCGGACACCCAACGCCGGCGCGCGGGATGCCGCTGGTGATGATCGACATTGGAATTGGTCGCCGATGGTCGCCTTTCGCTCCGCGAAACGGCGCACTCTTGCGGAGCAAGAGACGACGATGCGAACCCGAACGTCTTGCGGCGTGCTGCTCCTCAGGGGCAAACCGCCGCGTGAATTTCTGCTGATGCGACATCTTGACCGCTGGGACCTGCCCAAGGGGCACGTCAATCAAGGCGAAACGGAAGAGGAGTGCGCGCTCCGCGAATTCGAGGAAGAGACTGGCCTGCCGCGGGACGCCATCGAACTGGACACGAACTTCCGCTACGAGACCTCCTACCCGGTGAAATACAAGCGGACCGGCGACGAAGTGTGGCTGAAGAAGCTGGTCATCTTTTTTGCGCATCTCCGCGACGAAACGGCCGACGACCCCATCGCCGTCACCGAGCACCTCGGGCACCAGTGGTTCCCCTGGAATCCGCCTCACAACATCCAAAAGCGGACGATTGATCCGCTGCTGAAGCAAGCAGAAAGATATCTGGCCAAAGACACTTCATAGCCCCGACCATTGGTCAGGGAGAGCGAGCCGACAATCTGAGATGACGCACGTAACGGAAGTGGATGCCGGGGATGCTGTTCACGCTTCCGCTCCCTGACCGGTGGCCAGGGCTACGCCCCGGCCGTTTCGTACGTCCGTCGCGCATCGCCGTTGCCGGTGTTGCCCAGGGCGATTTGGTAGAGGCGCTGTCCGGCGGGGGTGGGGTAGTCGCCCGTGATGCAGGCCCGGCACAGGTCGCTCGCTTCGAATCCGATGGCGTGGGCCACCCGGTCTACGGGCAAGTACCGCAACGAATCGGCGCCGAGCGATTCCGCCATCCGCGCTTGCGACTCGTGGGTCAGCCCGCCGTCGGCAATAAATGGCGGCGCGAACAGTTCGTCAATGGTGGACATGTCGATGCCGTAGAAGCACGGGGCGATGATCGGCGGGCAGGCCACGCGGACATGGATCTCGCGGGCCCCGCCGCGCTTGCGAATGCGGTCCAAAAGCACCCGCATGGTGGTGCTGCGAACGATGGAGTCCTCGACCAGAAACACCCGTTTGCCGCCCAGCACTTCCCGCAGTGGCGTGTACTTCGATTCCACGGCCCGGCGGCGATTGTGTTCGCCTTCGATGAAGGTGCGGCCGGCGTAGCGGTTTCGGATGAGTCCTTCCCGCGAGGGCACGCCCAGTTCGAACGCCATCGCGTCGGCGGCGGCCTTGCTGGTATCGGGCACGGGAACGACGATCGTGTCTTCGTCGATCGGCACATCGCCCGCCGCCTGCTCGAGCCGGGCCAACTCCACGCCCAGCGACGTCCGCGAAAGGTAGACACTGCGGTTATCCAGCGTGCTCGCCACGTTGGCGAAGTAAACCCATTCGAAGAAGCAGTGCGCCGTCCGCGGCGAATCGGCGAACCGCTCCATCTCGATCTTGCCGCCCGTGATCGTGATCGCCATGCCCGGGGGAACCGGTTTGATGCTGTCCGGCCGAAACCCGAGATTTACCAGGGCGACGCTCTCGCTGGCCGCGGCGAACAGCGGGCCTTCCTTGGCGTACAGCAGCGGCTTGACGCCCAGCGGGTCGCGGGCGACCAGCATGTCTCCGTGCGCGTTGAGCAGCACCATGCTGTAGGCGCCGTCGCACTGGCCGGCGATCTCCCGCATGACGTCGGCCAGCCGCGGCGGTTGGCTTTCGCCGGAAAGCACCTGGCTGATCAGGTGCATGATGATCTCGGTGTCGGTCTCGCGGGCAAGGTGGTGCGTGCCGTCGGCCAACAGGGCGTCCCGCAGCTCGCCGTAGTTGGCAAGCTGTCCGTTAAAGGCGAACGAAAACCACTTGTGCTTGATCAAATGGTGCCGCTCGAACGGTTGGGCGTAACTCTTGTCGTCGTGCCCGCACGTGGCGTAGCGGACATGGCCGATGGCGGCCGGCCCGGCGTACTCCCGCATCAGTTTCTCGCTCTTGCCGGGATGCGAGAGCTTGAAGGACTCCTGCACCGTGCCCAGGCCCTTGTGGGTGTCGATGAGCTGGTCGCGCAGCGGGTTGAACGTGGTAAAGCCGGCGGCAAGCTGCCCGCGATTTTGGATGTCGAGCAGCATCCGCGGCATCAGCCGCGAGGTCTCCCACCGTCCCGCGGCGGGCGCCAGGGGACTCGGCTCGTCGCTGGGGAGGTGGTAGATCGCGGCGATCCCGCATTCATCGTGAATTTCGCTCATCATCCAGTCCTTGGAGTGAAGGGCAGCGGCGGCGCGGGTGGGAATGGCGGCCTTCACAAACACACCTCGTGGGTAGATCAAGAGAAGCGCCGGCCGCCAGCACACCAACAAGTTTACCCGAAACGCTGGCCGGGACTCAAGCGTTGGCGCCGATAGACGCGGATCACCCGGAAAGCCGCTTGAAGCGGGCGATCAGTCTTTCCAGTGCAGTTCCCCGCGGTATTTCCATTGTTCGAGCATACGTTCGATGACCCGCCGCGCCTCGGCTTTGTTTGCTTCGGGGACCAGGATCATGGCGCCCCGCCCGTCTTCGTCAATGGCGCAGCGGATGCCGTGCTCGTGCAGCGGCGGCGCCAGTCGGCCGGGGCGAATGTTGGACTCGGGCATGTAGAGCAGTTCGGCGAACGGGTCCTTTGGCTCGGTGCGGTAGAGGTCGGCTCCGGGGAGCAGGTCCGCGCCGGTCACCGTCCAGGTATAGTCGCGGTAGCCGGGGACGCGGCCGTTTTCTTCGTTGACCCAAACCTGAATCCAGTACGTGCCCGGCCTGACCGGGGCGCCGGACCAAACGCCGGTTTTGGGGTCCAGCATCATGCCGTTGGGATAGTAGTTCTCGTCCTTTCGTCGCCAGGCCACCAGGTCGCCGGCCATGAACCAGCGGGCCGACTCGGCGTCGGATGTGAAGGTAACTTGGTAGGGGACGCCGGTTTTGGCCGGCGGCAACTGCTCACCCTCTGGCGCGATCACCTGCGGTGGATCGACCTTGCCCTCGAAAAAGTGCGCCTCGGCGACGGTGCTGGGCCGGCGCCCATCGCTGGTCGCCACCGCGCGGACGAGGCGGTCCCCGGTAAGCTCGAACGGCCCGTCGTATACTTTCCAGTTTTTCCACGCGTCACCCTCGACCGGTGGATAGGTCTCGTACCACCGCTTGCCCTTGGGTTTCTTCAGCGGCAGAACCTGATAGCGGATTTCGTGTTCCATTTCCGGCATTACGAAGCTGACCTTTTGCGAGCCGTCGAAAAACCGCCAGGTCGGGCGGAACTCGGGCACGGGCGTCCGCGGGTTGTCGTAGAACGCGTCCTGGAAGAAGCGGAAAATCGCCTCGATCCCGTCCGCGTACGGCCGACCATCGAAGCCAATCACCGCCGCCTCGTTCTGGCCGTCTCGCAACCGCTTGTACAGCGGCGGAACGTGGACATTGCGGCCGGCATATTTCGGATGAATCCATTGCGTTTCGGAATAATCGAACTCGCCCTTCTCGGCGGCGGCCTGTTCGTGGCTGCGCATTTTGGCGCCCTTGCCCGTCCAGTTGTTGAAGGCGGGACTGTTGCCGCTGGCGTTGGCCATGCGGGAATGAAAATCCATCGAGACCGCCTGAAGCCGGCCGTACTGATCGGGATAGACCGGACGGGGATGGACCATGGGGCGGGGGAAGCTCTCATTCCAGTCCTCATCCCACCGCTGCCAGTCGCGTTCCCACAGTTCGCCAATGTGCGGGCCGTGCTGGTGGCCCTGCACGAACAGGTCGCCGCTGGCATGGCCGACCAAGCTGATCAGCCATCCACCCGCGGAGATGCCGATCGCTCCGAAGCGGGTCGGGTCGGCCTGGTACTTTTCCGCGTTGGCGCGAAGGAACCGGATGGCGGTCTGCATGTCCCAGATCACCTGCGGGAAGATTTCCCTGGGCCGGAGGATGTAGTTGAACCCGACCGTGGCGTAACCGCGCTTGGCGAAGTAGGCCATGATGTCGCGATAGATCTTCTCGTCCTTGGTCCCGGCCGACCAGCCCCCGCCATGCACGACGAACAGCACGGGATGCTCTGCCTTGCCGTCGTTGGGCACGACGATGTCCATCACCATCTGCTGCGTCCGGTGGGTTTCGCCTTCCTCCGGATATCGCCAGTCGGGCAGGTAGCGGACGTTGCGATACTCCGTGGCATTCGGGATAGGTTCCGGCGACGCGCGGTCGGCGCCAGCGGCAATGGTAAGCGACGACAGGGCCGTAAAGACCCAAATTCCCAAGGTTAAACAGCGAGTCCTCATGGTCAGTTCCAAGACGGAAAGGAGAACGAACGGAATATGCGTTCGTGCGCGTGGTCGACTGCGAGAACCTGCAAGATAAACAGGCCAGCCGGCAAATGCAATTTCGGCGCTATTCGATCCCGCTGAGCGACCGCGGCGGGGTGCGGTAGACGATGTCGCCCGCCTCGGCGCGTTCCTTCCAAAGGCGGACGGGGGTACGGCGGCTGGCTTCGGAGACCTCGGGGCGATACGTCTTTGTCGCCCCGGTGATACGGAAGAGGTTTTCGATCGCCAGCACGCGGAGGGCGAGTTCGTCATGCTCCAGGTAGGCGACCAGCCGGGCGGCGTCGCCCGCCTCCAACTGCTTTGGACTGTAGCCGGCGAGCAGTCGGAACATCTCGCCCGCCAGGCCGCCGGCGTGCTTGACCAGCGCATCGTGAACCCGCCGCGCCTCCTCGGGCCCCTGCGCGATCGCGCGGGAGATCGCATTGACGTGTTCGTCCCAGGAGGATCGTTGGGTAGGGTCGTTGAGGACGGAAACAAAGGGATCGTAATCGCCGATGGCGGCGAGAGACCGCACGGCCAGCGAGCGGATTTCGCTGCGGCGGTCCTCCACCATCTCGTGCAGCGTCAGTCCTAGAGGCCGCTCGGGCGCAAGTTGTTCACGAATCGTCTCCGCCGCGCGCTGGTCGATCAGGGAACTGGTGTTGGCGGCGACCCACTCCGGCGCTTTGTCGAAACCCAGGACAACGCCGTCGCGGTCATCGACGAACTCCAGCGCCTGGCCCACCGCCAGCGTCTGCCGGACTTCGCCCCGTTCAAACTCGATTTCACCCGAGACGCAGTAGACCTGGCAAATGGTGTGATGCGGCTGAGAAAGCGGATCGCTCCCCGGCGGCAAGTATCCGCGGCATTCGATGGCCGCCGCGGCGTCATCCTTGGAGAACACCACCACGCCGGCGGAGTGCGGCGTTTTGATCGCCAAACGGGCGTCGGGCCTGCCTCCGGGGGCCGCCACCAGCCGGCCATCGGTGATCGTTACTACGGCGGCCCCCTCCGCGGTGGGCGGCGAAAGGCGGAGCCTCGACCCGCCGTCCACCGTGAGCTGCACGTTGTTGGCAAGCATGGACAACTGCGGCCGAAACGTGGGCAGGGCGACGAGCTCGCTGCCGGACATGACGCTGGCCCGCGGGGCGAGCCGGTTCCACATATTTTTGTCTTGATCGTAAACGACCAGGACTTCTCCCACGGAAAGCAGCCGCGCCGCCTCGGTGGGCGGGGGAGGCGTCGCCGTGTCGGCGTCAGACGCGCCCTCTTCCGTAGCGGGGGTTGTGTCGTCGCCGGGGCCCTCGGTCGTTTCTGGGGACGGTGGGGTCTCATCCGTGTCCCCTTCCGCTATCTCGGCATCGTCCGGCGCGACGGCGCCGTCGTCGGTGGTGGCATCGGAGGCGCCGTCGGCGGGCGCGGTCGAATCCGCGTCCGTTTCCCCTTCTTCCACAGTTTCGGCTTCGTCGTCCGTTGTATCGGCGTCGGCGGCGGGGCCCGCGTCGGCTGGTTCGTTCGTGTTGGCGCCGTTTGCCGGTTGCTCAGAATCGGCCGGGGATGCGGGAGTTCCCGTGGCCGCGACGTCGTCCGGGCCTCCGCCGAACATGCCAGACGGCGGATTAAGAGCCATTAGGACGGCGCCCGCCAGCAAGACCGCCAACAAGACCGTCAGAATGATCGGCCAGACCCGCAGTTTGGTCCCCTCCTTGAGATAGTCGGGGACCTCCTTCTTGCGGCGCTCGTAGGTCGTTTCGTCGTCGGTTTCCGCCGGTGGTTCCGTCGTCGCCGCGGCGGCGAGTCCGGCGGCCGCCGTGGAAGACGCGGCGCTTTCGGCGGAATCGGCGCCGGCTTCGGTTTCCACGCCGGTTGCTCCGGCCGCAGGCGCGGCTGTGGCGTCGGGCGATTCGCCGGCGCCGCGAACGGGCGCCCGCTCGATCACCCCATAGACGCGTTCCCGCAGGCCGTCCGGAATCTCCGCCGGTTGGCGCAGCACCAGCGCCAGAAGCTGATTGCAGGATGACACCTCGGCGAGGCGGACGTCCGATTCGAGGCATTTCTTCTCGAATTCGCCGATCGCCTCCGGGTCCATCGTGTAATCGAGATACTCGGCGACGGTATTCGCGTCGGCCCCGGCGGCTTGCTCCTCGACCTTGGGCGCCGGCACGCGGGTATTTTGGACGCTGTTGCGAATCCGCCGGACCAGACCGCTGGCGACCTCGCTCTCTTCGATCCGCGTCCCTAAATCCTGGGCGTTTTGCGGGTCGAGCATGTCATCGAGATAGGCCAGAATGTTGCGCAAGCTAAGACGCATGGCGGGAACTCCTGAAGCGCCTCGTCGGCGAGGCGGTTTGCGGCTGATGGCGATGGTAAGTCCCACATCTTGGGACGCTACCTGTAATAGTGGGGACAAAGAGCCCGATCCGTACATGCGGCCGGGATTTTGACCTTGTGCAAACTCCAATACATCCGCGGTTACGGGCTCTTTGCGGTTATTCGACGAGTCGGCCGGTTGTGGTTATGGGGGCAAATCTGCTATCATCTTGTACTCGCCACGCAGCATTGTTGCGTCGCCCCAGGAACCAGACGCGCAAACGACGACGCCGGGTTGGTTTGTGACGCTGGAGGAGCCAGCGTTCACCGGTTTCGCCCATTTCTGCGTCGCCACGCCAGTGGGGGAGCCCTGTGCGATGACCGAACTGCTCGTCAGCGTTCGTGATGGATGGGAAGCCCGGCACGTCGTCGCGGAAGGCGTCCGCTGGATCGACGTAAAGGAACCACGCGCCGGGGCCTTGGGGGCGGCCCGTTCGGAACGCATCCGCGAGGTTCTGGCGGTGACGCCTGAATCGGTGACGGTCTCGGTGGCTTTGGGTGAACTCGTGGACCGGGAGGACGAAACGCCCCCGGACCTGCCGCCCGGCGTCTCCTACGTCAAACTCGGGCTTTCTGGCTGCCGTACCCTGAGAAACTGGCAGGAGCGGTGGTCCCGGACGTTGGGCCTGCTGCCGGCGGCGGTCAAGCCGGTGGCGGTGGCCTACGCCGACTGGCGGACCTGCGGGGCGCCGCCGCCCGGTGAAATCATCCGTTTCGGCGTCGAATTCGGCTGCGACTACCTGTTGGTCGACACCTTTGACAAGGGTCTCGGAGGGATACTCTGCCATCTGCCGCAGCAGAAGCTCGCCGGTGTGCTGGAAGCCGCGCGGCGATTCGGGCTGCGAGTCGCCGTGGGCGGTTCACTCAACACAGAGAGCATTCAGCAGATTCTGCCGCTGGAGCCCGATCTGGTCGCGGTGCGGTCGGCCGCTTGCTGGGGCGGACGGGTGGGACGCATCTGCCCGGAACACGTGCGGGCGCTGGCGGAACTGGTAGCGGCCCTCAACCCGTTGGCGGTGTAACGCCGCGAGTTTTCTTAACGTTCCGTGACCACAATGGCGTCGCCCTCGCGGCGGAAGGTGAGGCCGACCTGGTCGAGCGTCGCTTTGAGCGTCTGTTCCAGCGTCGCGTTCTTCAGGTCGAGGCTGACGGTCCGCCGCAGACGTTCGACGGGGGCCGTGTCGTAGCGGAGGTTGACCTCCGGCTGCTGCGCGAGGCTCTTGAGGATGGCGCCGGCGGGCGCGTTTTCGACCTTGAGCGTGTAGACCTTTCTTCCTTCTGACGGTTGGGCTGGCGCGTGGGCGGCGGCGATCGCCCGGCGGATCTCTTGATGGGCTTGGGCGGAGGCCCGCACAATCACGACGCCGCCCTCCACCTTGACCTGGGCGTCGGGAAGCATCCGCTGAAGCTGCTCGGCCAACGCAGCGCTCGACGGCCCGATTTCGTAACGCTCGGTTGTTTCCACTCGCCCGGGCATATCGATTAGCCGGACGGCGTGGCCGCCGTCTTCCCAGACAAATGCCTTGCCGAATCCCGCCAGCACAAGCGAGAGCCCGTCAACGAAGCTGACCGGCGGCAGTTGGACCTCCGGCCAAAGATCATGCGGGAGATGTTTTTCGGCATCGTGGACCTCTATCCGGTAGCGATCGGCCAACCCGGCCACGATGTCACGGGGCGGCGTCAGGCGGGGCCAGGCAAGCGGCTTTGGCCGAATGAGCGCGAGGGCGAATTGCCGTTCGGCCTTCGCCAATTCGTGCCGCCGAAGGCTGGCCAGGGCGGAAAGGTCGGCGGCGGTGTCGCTCGGGCCGAAGTAAACAACGTCTCCCACCATGCAGACGTCGAGCCCCAGACGATTGGCCAGATCGCGGAGTGTTTCGCTGAGACTTCGGGCGTCCACCGCGGCCGAAACGGGGCGGCCCGGGTCGATGCGGCGGTCGAGGAAGATCGCCACGCGGTGATCCCGCGCCAAGCGGCCCAGACCGTCCCGCAGGGGATTCTCGGACCAGCTCACCCCGGCGGGCAGGGCAAGATGCTTGCGCAACTCGGCGCCAGTGCGGTAATCGATGGTTCCACCGGGGGAAACATCGCCGACCGGAAGTGGCTGCTGCGCCGGCGGTTGAGCGATGGCGGAGTCGAAAGCCGCCCCCCACAACGGGACCGACAGCGCCAGACCCAGCGCCGCGAGAGATCGTTTCGAAGTTTCCGCCGAGCGATCGCCCATTGTCATGATCCGTCTGCGACTGGTCCCCCCGACCGGTTTGCCCTGGAATCTCCAGCTTCCATTATAGGCGCTCGCGCGAAAGGAAGTACGGCCGGGGCCGCCTCATGCCGAAAAACCGGCAAACTCCCCGCGGGCGCACGCCCGTTTGCCATGTGATTGTCGATCAGCAGGCGCCATTTCCTTGTGCGATTCGCCGCCACCGATTAGACTCAGAGAAAGGGTCGTCATTCGCCACGTTCATTCGCCCAAAGGAAACAGGCCCGCACGGTCTTGCGACAGGCCCGCCATGAAGAAGCCGATTATCAATCGCTATTACAAGCGATACCTGGGCAACGAGAACACGGACGCGTTTCGCAAGTCGGTGTTGCGCCACTATACTCCCGGTACCCTGGAGCGATTGCTCTCGCACGGGTCGCGAATCCCGAGGCGGGCGGCGGCGTTGGCCCTGGGAATCGTCGGCGATTACGAGGCCAACACTTGCCTGGGACAGGCCCTCTGCGACAAGGACCGGGTCGTCCGCGTGCTGGCCGAAAACAGCATCCGGCAGGTATGGTGCCGGATGGGCAACGCGTCGCATCGCTCCCGCCTGGCGTCCATCATTCGCCTGAACACGTCGCAAAAGTTCACGGGCGCCATCGAAAAGGCCACTGCCCTGTTGGACGAGGCCCCGTGGTTCGCCGAAGTCTGGAATCAGCGGGCGATCGCCCACTTCAGCGTCAATCACTTCCACGATTCGATCCGGGATTGCCACCAGGCGCTGGAGTTGAATCCTTACCATTTCGGATCGGCCGCCGGGATGGGGCAGTCCTACCTCGAACTGAATGACGCCCATGCGGCGCTCGAGTGTTTCCGCCGGGCGCTCAAGCTGAATCCCAACATGGACGGCGTCCGCGCCCAGGTGGCGTATCTGCAGAAGACCCTGGAAGGAATGTAGCGAAGGAACGACACGACATTCTCGCTCGGAGAAGGCGCCCCGGAAGCGGAAACGCCTCGGCAAGCCTGTGAGCGATTCGTTCCAGCCGGCGCTTACCGCCGCTGAACTTCCTCCGCCCGCCGCATGGCGGCGATGGCGGAGCGGGCGTACCGTTGCGGGGCCTGCCAAAATTCCTCGAGCGTATTTTCGTCCGCAAAAAGGTATACCTGTCGGCCGAAGAAGATACCGTGGGCTCGCCGACCGTCCACCAGGCGTCCCTCCCGCGAGAAGATCACGGGATCGGCCCCGGACAGGACCGGCGTAAAGCCATCGGGATCGGCCAGGAACCTCCGCTGCTCCTCGGCGCCGGTGAACAGGTAGGTCCGCCCCCGGTGGACGGCGCCGAACCGCTTTTCACCCTTTTTCCATTGGGGTGGGACGGCGGCGAGTGAGACGGGGCAGAAGCCGTCCAATGCGAGCGGCGCCGGCGAATCGGGGGACGACGAGGCCGCGGCCTTTGGCGGATCGGCAGGCGGGCGTACGCTTATCTCGGGAGTATCCAGCGACGGTGGCGCCGGGAACGCGTCGCCCGCCACCAGGCCCGAGACGTTGCCGCGCCGGTCGAGATAAGATTGGCTGTTTTGCGGCGCTTCGTCGGGCGGGATCATCGCTGGCACGCTGACCGGAGGTTCGGCGACTGCGGCGCCGGGCCGATTCTTGCTCGTTGTGGCGGGCGCCGTCGCTGGCGCGGTCGCGGGCACCGGCCGCGACGGTTGCCGCGCGAGCCGTTCCCGGGCATCGGCCGCGACCTGAACGAGCGCATCAACGTATTGGCGGGGATCCTGCGGGCTCAGAGCCCGATGCAACATCTGCCCTTGCGGCGTGAGCACCACGTCCGAGGGCAGGTGGGTCACGCCCAGCCGCCGCACAAAGTCGCGGGCGCGGGAGGAGTCGATTTTCACCGGCACGTAATACCGCTCGATCTCGTCGGCGACATCCTGACGGCTAAGCACGTTTTTCTCCAGGCGGTCGCAGTACAGGCAATTGGGCCCTATGACGTGGACAAGGAGCAAGCGGTCTTCCTGGAAGGCCTGGCGGCGAGCCTGCTGAATGTCGTTCGTCCAGTGAACGGCGTCGGCGTGGGCGCTCGAAAAAAGGGCCAGCGACAACCCCAATCCAAAAAAAATTCGCGGGACCATGGTGTTGATGCGTTGGTGTGTCGGGCGGAAGACAGCGAGTCGCGTCAAGGAACCCTTGCGCAGGGAAGCATCAAGGGTTTGTCATAACCCTAGACAAATCAAGGGCTTAGGTAAAACTTGGGGCGAACGGAGGGCCACCGAAGAAGCACGGCGTTAGTTACCTTATCGGCCGGTTCCCCAAGGCCAGTTTTGCCAATTGGACCGGTTGCGGCCGATAAATCCGTCGGCGAGCCGCGGTTGACACGCCGGCAAAAAAGGCTATCATCTAGGTGTTGAGCTTTAATGTTCACCTTAACCAACGTGACGGCGCTTGTACTCGAGAAGGTTCTCTTGCCAGATCGTGTCACGTTTGGATCGCTTCCGGTGAGGCGTCAGTGAGCAAGGCGGTTTCGCCGCTTTGCACGTGGACGTTGGTTTCCCTCGCTGCTCGCCACTCGCCATCGTTGCATCCGTGGCAAGTTGGAATGAGCCAAAGTAGGGTGAGGAACTCGCAGAGAGTTCCGGAGGCGGGGTAATCATAGATTTTCACGAGGGCGTGGAGGCCAAGCTTGGCCTTTCCACATCCCTCATGTCGGTTGGCAAGTCTGTGGCGCAGTGGTCCGCGTTCATTCCGGGACCCTCGGACCTTGTTGCGCTCGAATCACGTCCGAAGTGGGCACTTTACCGTCCCGAATTCGCCGCTCACGGCGAATCCCATTGCCATCGGATTTTGGTCATGGCGAAGAGGCACAAGATGAGAAGTCGTCCTGGTGGTCATCCTGGTCAACCCGGCGGCGGTCCTGGCGGATCGCGCACCTCGGGGAATCGCTCGAAACGCCGACGCGGCGGGTCCACCGGCAATCGCCGTTCGCAAGCTCGCAACGACGGGCCGGGCGAACTCGAATTGCAGGAAAACGGTGAGCCGCTTCCCTTGGAAGAGGGCGAGGGGATGCTCGAAATGCACCCCAACGGCTACGGCTTCCTCCGCAGTCCTGAGAACAACTATTCTCGCGAACGGGTCGATCCCTTTGTCCCCGGCGCCATGATCGAGAAATTCGGTCTCCGCCAGGGCCTTTACATCAAAGGGATGGTCCAGCGGCACCGCAAGAATCAGGGGCCCCGGCTGCGCGAAATCCTGGACGTCGACGGCATGCAGCCGGAAGACTACGTCAACGTCAAAACGTTCGACCAGCTCACGCCGATCAATCCCAGGGAATGGCTGCACCTGGAAACCGGCCCGCAGCCGCTTACTACGCGCGTTATGGACATCTTAACGCCGCTGGGCAAAGGCCAACGGGCCCTGATTGTCGCCCCGCCCCGCACCGGCAAGACCATCCTGCTACAGCACATCAGCCACGGCATCAGCGAGAATTTCCCAGGCATCAAGATGATCATGCTGCTCATCGACGAGCGGCCCGAAGAAGTGACCGACATGCGCCGCAACACCAACGGCGAAGTCATTGCCAGCAGTCTTGACGAAGACGTGGAAAGCCACGTCCGGCTTTCGCAGATCATCATCGACCGCGCCCGCCGCCTCGCCGAGATGGGCAAGGACGTCTTCGTGCTGCTCGATTCGATCACCCGGTTGGCCCGTGCCTTCAACAAGTGGGTGGGCAACACCGGCCGCACGATGTCGGGCGGCGTGGATATCAAGGCGATGGACGTGCCGAAAAAACTCTTCGCCACCGCCCGGGCGTTCGAGGAAGGGGGATCGCTGACCATCGTCGGCACCGCCCTGATCGACACCGGCAGCCGCATGGACGAGCTGATCTTTCAGGAATTCAAGGGCACCGGCAACATGGAGCTGGTGCTCGACCGCAAGCTGGCCGACCGCCGTATCTGGCCGGCCATCGACATCACGCAATCCGGCACGCGGCGGGAAGAGCTGTTGCTGCATCCGGATATGCTGCACGCGATCACCATGCTCCGCCGCACCCTGACCACGATGCACCACGTGGACGCGATGGAACAACTGACCAAACAGCTCGCCAAGTACAAGACCAACGCCGAATTCGTCCAGCTCATCTCCGCCTCCCGGGCAAACGACTGATCGCCCCGGCCACGTTTAACCCCGAGCCGCAGGCGACGGGTGTACTTGCCCAGTCCGCCACCGTTTTATGCCGGCCCGTTCCCGGTCCGGCCGCGGCGACTGCGGCTTGCGTCGAAACCGCCGGGTGTGGGCGTCAAATAAGTTGGTGAGAGGGTTGTTGGGTTAGGCGGCCGTTGTTTGCCAGAGGCGGGTCCAGCAGGCGGGGTCGCTGAGATAGACGGCCCGCAAGTGGCAAACATGGTCGGAGCCCGGTTTGCCCCATCGCATGCCGCCCCCTTTCAGTCGGTTGCCGACGACGGTTTTGCAGGCCGATTCTACCGGGCCGCTGCCAATTTGCCAGCCGCGAGCCACATAGGCCGGGTAGTCCATCCGATGGCAGTGATTGCGGAAGTAGCTTGCCTGTTTGCGATGGAACTCACGAACGGTGGGGCTCGACCCGCTCATATCCATGCCCTGCAAGTGGGCCAGCACGGCGCGCCCTC
>Ga0180437_10002318_pt1 | contig 30718 bp, 30 predicted proteins | sample SS_ome_4_FD_132410 | JGI IMG/M metagenome (GOLD analysis project Ga0180437, IMG submission 132410) | Hypersaline lake sediment archaeal communities from the Salton Sea, California, USA - SS_3_D_1 metaG | ecosystem: Environmental > Aquatic > Non-marine Saline and Alkaline > Hypersaline >...
TGACTTCGTCTTACGCGTCCGTTTTTTTTGACGGCGGCCGACAGTATCATTCACCTCCAAGGTTAATAGTTGAATACGGACATTAAATAGTTGCTGGGTGGTCAAAGCTATGGCGGTATCCTTGTGCCACCTGTACAGGTACAGTTATCAAGGCTGCCGGATCATAGCCCTCCCAGTTTTCCGAACTTGAGTTTGGTGAAGGGATGATACGAGAAATGCTGGAGATGTTAAATGAGAATGATAAAAATCAAATTATGGGACTTAAGCTCCATTATGCGAATCTTGGTGATTAAATGGTTTGGATAGGTGGGGTATGCAGGTGATGGATTATTAAAACAAAATGCGGGACTGAAGCCCGCATTATGCGAAACCTGAAAAAAAGGGCCCTGGCAGTGGTGTGATCTATTTTGAGGGCCCGTTGGGATTATAACACAATTTGTGCAAAAAAGCACAAGCAATATATTTTCTAATAATTCGTTGAGCTGAAAGCTTGCGAACATCTTTGGTTGAACGAAGGGCCAATCTAAATTCTGGAATAATGCCCTCCTGCAGGGTGCAGCCAGCCGACCCCCATTATTTCTATGGTCCGGTCAGGAAAACCAAAAGATGAATTCTTTAACCCTTCGGGAAGTTGCCTTGGCACGAGATGATCGAAGGCAATCCCTGGCGGGTATTCTGGAGCGTTTCTGCCAATTCACTTGCTGTGTGTAGATACCTCGAGGCGAATCCAAATTGAACCTGCGGGGACGATGATACAGGGGTGAGATTGAGGGGGGATGGCGACGATAGATTCAATTCCGGATTTTCGAATCTAGATGTACCACGAGATTTACCAACCACGCAAACGCTCCGTCGCTGGACAGCTTTTCTGAGAGCATTATCCTGTCGGCTGAAATGTAATCCGCGAAAGCAGAGAAGGCATCCAGAAGTGCTCTTTCGATTTTTCCGTTTAGTTTAACCCCTGTTTCCCACCACCAATCCTGGATGGTCAGGATGCGCGACTTTTTATCAAAGGCGGGATCGACGCGGGCGATGAACCGGTCGCCGTACAGGACAGGTAGTACGTAATACCCGTACCTGCGCTGGTCAGCAGGTTTGTAAATCTCCCAGATGTAATCAAAATCGAATACCCAGCGCAGCATGTCACGGTCCCACATCAGATTATCCAATGGGGCGATAAAGGCTGCCCTCGCTTTTGGAGCTCGGCTGTTCAGGACATATTTGAGTGTCTTGAGATCCTGCCGCCTGATGAAGAAAGTCCGATCCTGCAGACTTTCGATTTGGATAGCGATAAGGTCGCCATTCTCCACCAATTCCTTCAAAATCTCCCGCCGGCGGGAACTTTTTAAATCCAGCATTTCCAACCAGTGGTCGGTACCGGCCGGGTTAGCGATGCCCAATCCAGCCACTCGCCGCAGGACATGCCATGCCTGGTAATCGGCGAGGGATTCATTCGGATCTGGCGCAGACAAAACATCTTCCGGAAGCAGGCGCTCGATCAGATCGAACACCCGGCGTGTGTTTACCCGGTGGTGAATGCCCACCTCGCCCAATAAATACAGGATTTCCAGTGAAGCGCGAGGCAGTCTGGTTTTAACGCCCCACCACCAATCGATTGTGTCGTCGCTTTTGAGGTCCAGCGAAGATAATGGGCCGCGCTGCTGAATAGCATCTTTAACCTGTGCAGCGATCTGCATGGGTGGATTACCTGGACGTCCGTGTTTCTCCCTGGTTCGAGTCCGGAAGTGAGAGAAATAAGGCCAATCGCTGACCAGATAAATCGACTGAACTTTATCAAAGCCGTCAAGTAATTTGCGGTCAGCGTATAGGAGCTGATCTAGGTATTCAGGACGGTAATCGATTATTCGTGACTGCAGCGTAAGGTCTGGATTGCGGCCGACTATGTTAACCGGATCATATTGGATGCAGTTAACGTGTTGGATGTAGTCCAAAATACTATCTTTTCCTTTCAGCTTTCGAGGCGGCCATAAACTGTGATGCGCCAGCAGAAAGCGGCGCGCATTCCTTATGCTGATTGTCAGTGTTGGCTCAGGAAGGTCCACTCTTTTCATATTATTTCATTCCCTGGAGCGGCTGCGGTAAACGATAAAGACGCCTGCTAAGACCAGGCAGCCTCCGACAACTTGCTGAAAGGTGAAGGTTTCGCCGATTAACAGGCTGGCGAATATGGCAACCAGGATAGGCTGCCCAAGCAGAGTGGGGGAGACAATTGTAGCCGGGAGGTAGCCCTGGGCGTAATTCAAAGCCATCCAGCCGATAAAATGCACGAAAACTCCCAGCGCCAGTAAGTTTAAGTAGGTGAAGCTGCTGTAACCGGTAAGCGGGATTTTTAAGATTAGATTTGCAAGCGTAAGGAAAATTAATCCACTCAGTGTTGCCATCCAGAAAAAGCTGATGGTGCTTAGATGCTCCCGCCCGCGCTGGGTAACCAGAAAATAAGCCCCATAGAAAACAGCCGCCAGCAGCCCCAGGAATGTGCCCATCCCCACCTGCGCGGCTTGCATAACATCGTTCACCAGGACCAACGTCACACCCACCAGGGCGATGAGCAATCCCACCCAGAACTGCCAGCCCAGTTTTTCACGGAAGATCAACCAGGCGCCCAATCCCACCCACAGCGGGGCAGTGTTCACCATCAATGTTGGATTGGTGGCGCTGCTCATCCCTATCCCTGCTGACCACAGGGCAATCTCCAGTCCGAATAAAGTGCCTCCCGCGACTGCGAATGGGATGCCGCGCCGGAAAGAGCGGTCTTTCCTGGTTCTTTGACGATTGAGGAAGGGGAGTGTAGCCAGGACAAGCGCGATCCCCATTCGGTAAAAGGAGACAACCGTACCGGGAGCGTTGGCCCAATACACAAATATAGCCGCCAAACCCAGCCCGAGCAGCCCGACCGCCAACGCGAAATAAGGGTAGAAGCGGCTCAGTTTTGAAATCTGCATTATCAAATTTATTGGCAGGGTTTTAATTACGGAATATTGGTCGGGGAAGTATTGTTCAGATTTTCGCTCTAAACGAATTTTTATCCCTGTTGTGCCGGGAACGAAGTATCCAGGTTTTTACGCTCCGATAATCTTCACCAGCACCCGTTTACGCCGGCGCCCATCGAATTCGCCGTAGAAGATCTGTTCCCAGGTGCCGAAATCCAGCCTTCCTTCAGTAACTGCCACCGTCACTTCGCGCCCCATGATCTGCCGTTTGAGGTGCGCATCGGCGTTGTCCTCCCCGGTGCGGTTGTGCTGATACTGCCCGGTTGGCTCATGCGGGGCAAGTTCCTGCAGCCACTTCTCGTAATCCTGGTGCAAACCGCGCTCATCATCGTTGATGAACACGGAGGCGGTGATATGCATGGCGTTGACCAGGCACAGTCCTTCCTGGATGCCGCTTTCGTAAAGGCATTCCCGCACCTGTGGAGTGATATTAATAAACGCGCGCCGGTTAGGGACATTGAACCATAATTCTTTGCGGTAGCTTTGCATTTATAATTCCTTTCAACTATGATCAGCGCTGGACCATCGTTCCGGGCGCATGCGGATCATAATTTCAACCGTACCTTCGGTATCTACAATATACTGGTCTCCTTTTTCTTTGCCTAGGTAGCGTCTTGCCAGCGGGATCATATAGCGGGTCCGGTCGGCTTGTTCGATTAATGTTACCGGACCTTCCACGGTCACGTATTTATAAGGCAGTTCTTCTTGCTGTGCGCACAGCGTGAATCGCCCTGCTTTTTTGATGTATTCAATTTTCTTTGCCCCTTCGTTCGATAGAAACCAGACCTCTCCTCCTGGTTCGTAAGAATACCAGACCGGCAGCATCACTGGCGCGCGCCCTTCGACCTGAATGGCAATAATGCCGACGTGCGTGTCCGCCAGGAAGGCTTCCCGCTCTGATTTACTCATACTTTCTTCCATTTGAACCTCCTCATTCCGAAGGTGTAGATGCCATGCTGCATTTTTCATCGCCGTATTCGATCTCAACCGTGGTGTGGAAGAAATCCAGATCGCGGCTCAATTGATTGATCTCCTCTTTGATGCACCGCACCTGTTCTCGGGTGGTGTCCTCTTCAACCACCAGGTGGGCGGTAAGCACGTGGTGCTGGCCGTCCATCGACCAGACATGGGTGTGGTGAGTTGAGCAGATATTATCGATTTCCAATAGCCTCTCATTGATATTCTCAAGGTCAACGTTCTCCGGGACCGCTTGCATGAAGAGCGCCAGCGTTGCACGCATGTTCTTAATCACGTTATATAAGATATAAGCTGTAATCAAAATCGATAAAATGGGATCGAGTATATAAAAATCTGTAAACAGCAGTATGATGCTCAGCGCCAGGACTGCCGCCCAGCCCAGTACATCCTCGATCAAATGCCAGGCTATAACTTTCGCGTTGAGCGTTTTGCCGCCCCGCAATCGGAGAACAGCGATACTGTTCACGATGATCCCAAGAATGGCGAATATTACCATCCCTTGCGCGTCTGTCGGTTCCGGATTGAGCAGGCGCGGTACGGCTTGAGAGAGGATAAACAGCGAACCAACCGTCAGGATAACGGTGTTGATTAGCGCGCTGAGCAGGGAATAACGCTGGTAGCCGTAAGAGTAGCGTTTGTCCTCCCCTTTCTGAGCGTAGTTTTCCAGGTACCAGGCCATGCCGAGCGACATGCTGTCTCCCAGGTCGTGGACTGCATCTGACAGGATCGCTAAGCTATTCGTATACAGGCCTCCGAAAATTTCTAAAATCGTAAAAAACAGGTTGAGAAAAAAGGCTAACTTGAGATCTGAGGTGCTGCTGTGTTCGTGCGTGTGGTTGTGACTCATTAATCAGCCAGGTTATCTTGAGATCAAGAGCAAAACCCCAGCAATGACAGCCAGTATATCCAGGATTTGCCTCAGTTCCCCAATGTTCATGAACCCGGAAATCCCGAACAATATCAGCCAAATTGCCAGCACAACTGTGCCAATTCTAGATAAATTCATGGATGAACTCCTGAATACTAAAGAAGTGGATGGATGCAAAAATATGTCAAAGAGAATAACCGATAAGCGTTTTCTTTGCAAGTCGAAAGGAGGAAAATATCATGGCGGTATTTGTTGCGTTATTGAATCTGAACCCTAAGGGGGCTGAAAATTTTAAGGAGATGCCGGCGTTGATCGATAAAATCATAAGATGATTTGAGGGTAATGGGGGAGAACTGCGTGGGTTTTACATGTTAATCGCTGAATACGATTACGTCACTGCCGCAGCTGCCCCCAATGGGGAAAAGATGGCTACTTTCTTGCTGAATTTAGGGGAAGTGGGATACGTTAGCACTAGGACGCTGCGCGCATTTTCGCAGGATGATTTGCATTGATGGCGGAAAAGATGACCTGAAACCATTGCATAACCACAAATATTATTGGGAAAAATTCCCCCGGCGTGACCTGCGCATGATACTCCCAAAGTTAAATATCTCCTGAGAAATTTTCCATTTCCAGGTTATTTTCAACCCGACAAATAAAATCTTTAATCAGAATCTCGCCGATTATTAATAGAAAATTGATACAAATTGCGAACAATAAAGGTATACTTGGTGAACTTAGTAGAATATTTTTACAATTGGGAAACATATGGAAAATGAAATAAAACCGGTGCCTCCAGAGGGTGACCCGGAGAAAGATAACCAAAAAAACAACGGTAAACGGCGCCAGACCCTGCTGACGGTTGGATACCTGGCGGCAGGGGTGGTGGGGCTGCTTTTATTCCAGCAGTTCCTGACAAACCCAATTTCAAAACCTACCCAGGAAATCCCCTACAGCGAGTTCCGCCAGAAACTGGACGGTGGGGAAATTTACAGCGTCGAAATTGGAGAAGATAAGATCACAGGCTTCACCGAGAACCCGGACCCTGAAAAGAATCCGGAGCAGATCTATTTCTTTTCGCCTGTGATCCCGGCCAGTGATCCCAATTTGCTGGAGGATTTACAGGCTGCGGGTATCGAATACAGTTTTGAAAGACAACCCAGCCGCGCCAGTACTTTTCTATTATCCTGGGGCATACCATTGGTGTTGATTATTGGTGTATGGTATTTTCTTATGCGCCGCACTGGCGGCGCTAACAGCGGGGGAATGGGCGGTATTTTCGGCGTTAACAAGAGCAAGGCAACCGAAGTAAAATCCGAAGAGGTCGGGATAACCTACCAGGATGTTGGCGGCGCGGATGAAGCCATTGCGGAACTTCAAGAAATCACTGAGTTCCTGACCGCGCCAGCGCGGTTTGCCAAACTCGGCGGGCGGATACCAAAAGGCGTCCTGCTGGTAGGTTCGCCCGGTACCGGGAAGACCCTGCTTGCGAAGGCGACCGCTGGAGAAGCAAAAGTACCATTCTTTCAAACCAGCGGGTCGGAGTTCATTGAGCTTTATGTAGGTGTGGGCGCAGCCCGGGTGCGCGATCTTTTCGAACAAGCCCGTAAATCCGCTCCTGCAATCGTGTTTATTGACGAAATCGATGCTATTGGCCAGAGCCGAGGCGGGGCAGCACGACCTGGTTCCAACGACGAGCGTGAGCAGACCCTCAACCAGCTCCTGGCAGAAATCGACGGCTTTAAAACCGGTACCAGCGCTCCGGTCATCATCATGGCTGCGACAAACCGTCCCGAAATACTTGATCCAGCGCTCATGCGTGCCGGACGTTTCGACCGGCAGGTCGTTGTCAATAATCCTGATCTGATTGGACGCGAGCAAATATTGGAGATTCACAGCCGAGGGATTAAACTGTCGCAGGATTTCAACCAGAAAAGGGCTGCCCGGATCACCTCCGGGTTCAGCGGCGCCGACCTGGAAAATGTGATGAATGAGGCCGCCTTGCTGGCAGCTCGCCGGAACGCGGAAGCGGTATCGGATGAAGATTTTGAAGAGGCGATCGAGCGTGTGGTGGCAGGGTTGGAGAAACGTACGCGCGTGATGAGCGAAGAGGTGAAAACTGCAGTCGCTTACCATGAATCCGGACACGCTTTAGTCGCAGCTTTAGTACCCCATGCCGATCCGGTTACGAAAATCAGTATCATCCCGCGCACGCGCGGCGCTCTCGGTTACACGCTGCAAATGCCAACAGAAGACCGTTACTTAATGACCAAGGAAGAATTGATGGACCGAATTGCAGTATACATGGGCGGCCGGGCAGCCGAACTGTACAAATTCGGAACAATCAGCACCGGAGCAGGGGACGATATCCAGCGCGCTACTGGTTTAGCGCGCCGGATGGTAACGGAATTTGGCATGAGCGAGCAGTTAGGTTCGGTGCGGTACGCAGGACAGAACATGCAGTATCTGGAAAGCATGGGGTTGAATGGAAACAACCACAGCCCTCGCACGTCCGAGTTGATCGACGCAGAAGTCCAGGGTATTGTGACCAGCCAGTATGAGCGCGCCCAAAGACTTTTAAAAAGACACCGCAAGGCGTTGGAGAAGTTAACAAATAAACTGCTGGACCAGGAAACGGTTGATGGGTGCGCTGTCGTAGAAGCGCTAGGAAAAAAAGAGGAATGCGAGCCATAGCCGGATTGCGTTACCTTCCTTTCAATCTGGTTTCCAGAATTTGTATAAAAAGGTTTTAATTGCTGAAGCATAGAAGAGCCCGCACCTAGTTTGAGAAAGATGCGAACATGTTACAATGCTGGCTGTTGCCGGCATTTTCCTTTTAATACACAGGTTAACTGGAGACGCGAACTTTATGACAACCAGGATGTTTTATGGGGGTTTAACAATATTAATTTTGCTAACCCTGGCAGTTGCCTCGATCCCGATTACTCGTAACGCCCAGGCTCAAAATAATAGCCCTGCCCCTGTGGTGCGCGCTGCGCAAAAGTGGGACACTTCGCTGCCGCTGCGTGATCTGGAGCTTGAAGCGTTGCAGCTTTCCCAGCGCAGTGAAACGATTGAAATACCTAACCGTTCACTAACCCAGGATTACCCACCAGGTTCACCACAAATTTTGGATCATGTCCTCCAAGATTCGTTTATCAACAGCAGCAATCTCAAGACAATCTTTAATGTTGAAGGCATCAACAACGTAAATCTGGTGCTTCCCCCCGACACGCAGGGCGATATCGGACCGGATCACTATGTACAGATCGTCAATATGTCATTCGCGGTTTGGGACCGGGCCGGCAACAAAATATTGGGACCGCTGAACAACAATTATTTGTGGCGCGGTTTTGGCGGACCGTGTGAATTGACCAACGACGGTGATCCGATCGTGCTCTACGACCACCTGGCGGATCGCTGGCTGCTGAGCCAGTTCGCGCTCCCAAATAAATCCATCAATGAAGGCCCCTATTACCAATGTATAGCAGTGTCCACGTCAGGTGATCCAACCGGGTCGTGGAGCAGGTATGAGTACCTGATCAGCCAGACAATACTCAATGATTATCCAAAGTTTGGGGTCTGGCCGGACGGGTATTACCTGGCATTCAACCAGTTTGAATTACTATTCCACGGCTGGTTAGAAGCCGGGCAGGGGGTTGCGGTATTCGAGCGCGATCAAATGCTGCTGGGTGAACCGGCGGATATGATTTACTTCGACATGCAGTCCAGCGCGCCGGACCTGGCCGGGATGCTTCCGGCTGACCTGGACGGACCTCCACCTCCCGCTGGCGCGCCTAACCCTTACATGCGGGTTTATGATGGGAATCCTGACCAGCTGCAAATCTGGGAGTTTCATGTCGATTGGATAAACCCATACAAGTCTACTTTTATATTCAAGCAGTCGCTCCCAACCGCGCCGTTTGACTCGAATATGTGTTTCGGCAGCCGCAACTGTATTCCCCAGCCGGGAGGCACCAACGTGGACGCGATTGCGGACCGACTGATGTACCGCCTGCAGTACCGCAATTTTGGGGGATCCCAGTCCCTGGTGACCAACCACACGGTCGATGCTGATGGGTCCGATCACGCTGGGGTACGCTGGTATGAATTGAGGGATAACGGGGGTGGTTGGAATATTCGCCAGCAGGGGACTTACGCGCCTGACAGCGACCATCGCTGGATGGGAAGCGCTGCCATGAACGGTTACGGGGATATCGCTCTCGGGTATTCGGTCTCGAGTACGGAAACATATCCTTCGATTCGATTTACAGGACGAATTTTGGGGGATGAATTGGGAAAAATGCCCTTGGGAGAAGGGGAAATTATCGCGGGCAGCGGTTACCAGACCTATGCGACTGGACGTTGGGGTGATTACAGTATGATGTCGGTCGATCCCCTGGATGACTGCACTTACTGGTATACCCAGGAGTATTATGCTGCTCCCGGGATTGCATCCTGGCAAACGCGCATCGCTTCATTCAAGCTGCGCGAATGTGTTCCGCTTATGCTGTATTTCCCATTGATTGGCAATTAGGTGCAGGGTGTCCAGGGGCTGCTTAAAGAAAAGAAATGAGGAGGTACCCGTGCTAAACGGTGAATCTCATAAAGAAAAAGCGGTTGTAAATATAATAATTCATGCGGTACTGTTCACCTTTTTCCTGCAGCTGCTCACCGATTTTATCGAGTCGATTTACGCGCTTGGACTATTGGGAAGCAGCATACCGGTGGAGATACTGGCGTCAACCTTGTTTTTTTCACCTATATTATTATTGATTGCACGCAAAGGGATTCCAGCCTGGGGGATACTGGCGCTTGCAGAACTGGTCGTCCTGGCTAGGGCGCTGGAAGTGGTGCTTGATACCCGTCTAAAAATGATGGTTTCCGGAATTGGCGTGGCAGCTTTCCTGATTTACCTGCCTGCCCTGCTGTGGGATATGGGCAAGGAGCAGCATCTGCGGAAAAAGAGCAGCGCAAAATTGGGAGCCAGCTTGCTGCTGTCAGCCGTTACGCTAACCTTATTGCGGGCGATAAATTCCGGGGTTGATATTTCGACCGGCCGGGAGAATCTATGGCTTGGATGGATTACCGCGGCAGCGGCGGCGGCACTGCTCATTCATAATTACCGTAGAGAATCTAAAGGCGCAGGACGTGATATACCGCCAGCCGAAGTCAACTCTACAAAACCTGTTTCCTTCAGCCGCATTGCTGGACTGAGTGTAGGCGTGTGCGCAGTGTTCCTGTTGTTTTATTTCGCGTTCGCTAACCCGAATGTGATCGTGCGCTGGTCAGCGGCGGATTACCTGGGCGTGATGGTTTTTGTGTTTATCAGTTATGCCCTATTTGCGGTATTGATGGCTAGTTCCTGGTTCAGAGGTTTATTGAGACCAGGTGTCGTTTGGATATGGAATGCCGTCTTTGTATTTTCGCTGGCATTAACCATCCTGGCGCAGCAGATACAATTTCCACAAACCCCGTCTTCTTATCCGCTGAATGAACCGCTAATATCGCCATATGCATATATACCGCTTGCGGTGATGATCTTGCTGGCGCCGGTATTGGTGGTTGATTTTTACCTGTATGTGCGTGATATCATCCATGCGAAAGCATCGCTCCCCAGTCTGGGGGGCGGATTTACGCTGGGCGCGTTCTTCATGCTGCTGATGGTGTTCGCCAACATATTCACCACGGTGTACGATTACATCCCCCTGGTTGGACCGCTGCTGCGCGATAAGTTCTGGTTGGTGCACCTAATAGCCGGTGCCGCGCTCATCTTCCCGCTGCTGTTGGTTAATGAGGATTCTTATGATTTCGGGCTCATTCCGGTCAATCGAAAAAATTATGTCCTTTTTTTCGGCTACATCGTCCTTGCCGGCTTGTTTTCTATCTACTCGATCAACAGCGCATCATCTTTACTTACCGCTTCAAACAGCGCCAACGAAACGGTCAGGCTGCTGACCTACAATATCCGGCAGGGTTACAGCGCGGATGGGACCAAGAATTACACCGGTCAGTTGGGGTTAATTCGTTCATTGGACCCGGATATCATTGGACTGCAAGAATCGGATACGAACCGCATTTCCGGCGGTAATACGGATATCGTGCGCTATTTTGCCGACAATCTGGATATGTACGCGTACTATGGACCCAAGACGGTAACAGGCACTTTCGGGATAGCCTTGCTGTCGAAATACCCGATCCTGAACCCGCGCACTTTTTATATGTACAGCGCCGGAGAACAGACTGCAGGCATACATGCCCGGGTCAAGCATGGTGGGGAGGTTTTTAATATCTATGTCACCCATCTCGGAAATGGTGGGCCGATCATTCAACAGGAAGCAATATTAAAGGAAACCGCTGGTCAAAGGAACGTTATTTTGATGGGTGATTTTAACTTCAAAACCGGCACACCGCAGTACAGCTTGACGGTGGAATCTTTGGAAGACGCCTGGCTGCTGCGCTGGCCTTCCGGTCAGGACGACCAGGGCAACCGCCCTGTTGAACGCATTGATCACATCTTTCTGACTCCTGGTTTGTCGGTTGAGGAAGCCAGTTACTTGGAACATCCTGCCTCTGACCATCCGGCTGTTATGGTTTTCGTAAGTAAATAAACAATTCAGGATTTCAACCTGCGAAGCCCTACAGGAAGACAGACATTATGCAGATCAATACGCCCAACCGGGTTTTAGCCGTGCTCGGAATTGGCCTGGTGCTGTCGTTGCTGGGCGACCAGACGCTGTACACTGTCCTTCCTAACCCGGAATTAGCTGCCGAAGCTGGCGTCACGCTGGGCATGGTGGGAATTCTGCTGGGGGTAAACAGGCTGACCCGCGTGCTGCTTAATGGTCCGGTTGGGTACCTGTACGACCGGCTGCCGCGCCGTGCGTTGATGATCGTTTCTCTTGGCATTGGTGCTTTCTCAACGTTGTTGTATGCCCTAACCCCGGGACCAGGTATATTTCTTTTTGGCAGGATTTTATGGGGTGTGGCCTGGGCGGGGATATGGATTGGAAGCAATACGATTGCCCTGGATATTTCTAACAGCGATACCCGCGGCTGGGTGACCGGGCGCCTGCAGACATGGTTCTTCCTCGGGATCGGATTATCTTCCTTGGCGGGTGGGCTGTTCACGGATATTTTTGGATACCAGCGCGGGTTGTACCTGAGCTCCTTTCTTACTACCGCTGGTGTGATACTTTGGGTTTTCCTGCTTCCTGAAACCCGCCCCAAGAACCAGAACCCCAAAGCTGGGAACGCAAATGAAGCATCAGGTAACCGCAGGTTCCCCTGGATGGTGACATTTCAAGCTTCAATACCCATGTTTGTGCTGCGCTTGGTGTTTGCCGGGGTGGTAACCTCAACCACGATCCTGTGGCTGGGTCAATTTTTTAAGGAAGGATTATCGTTGAGTGGAATGACCGTCCCACTGGCGAGTATGGCGGGCACTTTTGTTGCCTTTCGCGTGCTGCTTTCTATGCTCGGCGCGCCGGCTGCTGGAACCATCTCCGATCGTATCCACCGGCGCTGGATCGTGATGGCGGTGGTTATGTTTTTGGGTATGTTTGGGTTATGGATGATGGGCGTATTGTTGATCAGCGCCGCAGTTTTGGGGGCTCTACTGGCTACGTTGTCGGCGGGAGCTATTCAGGGGTTGGTGCCTGCCATCATCGGCGACGAGGTCGATTTTCAAAGACAGAGCCGGGTGATTGGGGCGGTGTACACAATTGGAGACATTGGGAGCGCGGTTGGACCACCCATGGCGCTGTTCCTCATCCCGCTGATTGGGATTGACAGCCTGTTCCAGATTTGCGCTTTATTGTTTGGCGCGGCAGGAATATTTGGGTTAATGATGGCTTCCAGTGAATCAACCCGAGTGAAATAATCTTTACCGCTCCAGGAATTAATTTGAGTTTGGGATTTTCAATAACAGACCAACCGCGTACCCGACCAGCGCGCTCAGTGTGCCGATAACAGCCATTTCCAGCCCGCTCTTAGCTGGTTTTCCCACATAAATACGAGCCTTGTACGCGCCGACCAGGAACAATACACCTGCAGCGATGATTACAGAAAGTATCATGCTGATCTGTATGGGCAGGAAGAAGAAAGGAATCAGCGGGATTAAAGAACCAACAATGGCTGATATCCCAACGATGAATGCAGAGCGCAGGGCATGTTTGCGGTTAACCGGGGTGAGCTGCAGCTCCTCCGCCATCATAACCGCCACCCAGATGTCCTTATTTGCAGTGATTGTGTCAACAATCCGTTCCAGCAGGTCCCCTTTAAAGCCTTTCTTAGCGTAGATATCGCGAATTTCCGCCTGTTCCACAACCGGGACTTCCTGGATGTGGCGGTATTCGCGTTCACGTTCGCTCTCGTAGAAATCGGCATCGGCCAGTGTTGAGGTGTAGGCAACCGCGGCCATGGAGATCGATTCGGCGAATGTAGCTGCCAATCCAGCTACGATCACAACCCAGGCATCCGCAGTGGCGACCGCAACCCCCAGGACGATGCCCAATACGTTTACGAGCCCGTCCTGTCCGCCGAGTATGATATCGGAAAGCGATGAGCTGCCTTTATGGGGATCGTACTCTGTGTGATGCAGTATTTCTTCGGTGATCGATTTTTTATTATTACTGCTTGTATCTTGGATTGGTAATGACATTGGTGTCCCTCTTATTTGTACTCACATACCCGTACTGCTGGGCAGGTGTGTTGCTCGTTTCTAACTATTTTCGATCTGGTTCAGGCTTTCGAAGATGCCCCGGTCTTGCGGATTGAGGCGGGTCAGCAATTCCGCGCCGATATTCTCATAAATGCGTTGTGTGAACAGTTCCATCCATACAAACTGCCAGGCAATTAAGACCAGGTTGGGGTTGTTGGTGATCGTCCCGCGTACCTCCGATGTATCAGGGATTGTGCTGGCGATCAGACATTCGTGGCTGTCAACCACAACCAGGAGCATGTGAGACAATTCATGCAGTTCGCTTTCTAACGGCGGATGCCGGGAGATCTGGTGCTGGCATGTTTTATATTTTTTTGCCCCCTTTTTACCGAGTTCCAGGCTCCCTTCGCCGGTCAGCAGCGCGTTCACAATTACTTCCCGCCCGCAGACTTCCTGGATTTCACCGCGCAGCGCCTCCAGCTCAGGATCACCCAACACGATCGAGACTTCCTTGGCCGCCCTTTTCAGCATTTGTACCGCGTAGGATAAGACTGAACTGCGCCCGCTGATGGTCCACAGACGCTCTTCACCTTGCGAAGCGTAACGTTTTAACAGGTCTGCGCGCAGCGATTTCATCAAGCCGTCATACTCTTGAGCAAAGCCATTTAGCAATGTGTCAGGCGGCAGCGGCCTGTAGAGCGTGGCGCGATTCTCTTCGGATTTCAGCACCGCGCCGCGTTTGTGCAGCCGGCCGAGTGCTTCGTACACCATCGAGCGCGGTACGCCTGAGCTTTTGCTGATCTGGTAGCCGGTGGCAGGGTGTTCGCTGAGCAGAGCCAGGTATACCTTGGCCTCATATTCGCTGAACCCGGCTGCCACCAGGTTGGATAATATAGCCATCTTTCCTCGAATAGTAATCCTCAAACTAACTAATAGTCATATTGTAAACTACTATTTGAGTTTGGTCAATTTATGCAAGCCGCAATCCCGCCAAAACAGGGAAGTCTGGGCTACAAAAAATCGGAAATTGGATGTAGTGCGGGCATCTTTGTCCGCAAATATGTACTGGTCAAATCTTCGGAAAAAATCTCCCCGTATCCTGCATATATTCCTGGTACTCACCCCCAAATGCATCCGTCATCATTTTCTCTTCCCTGGGGATGCGGTAAATGTACAGCGGCAGAGAGAAAACCAGCATTGACAATCCCGCGATCCAATTCCAAAGCAACAGCGGTTGAGCCAGACCCCACAACAGGTGGGCTGCGTACATCGGGTGGCGGATGCGGCTGAAAACACCTCCGGTAACCAGCTTGTGCTGCTCCTGCATTTCCACATTGACCGACCACTGCCTTCCTAGGTCAGCATGCGAACGCCATAATAACCACAATCCCAGGCTGAAGATAAGCATACCCATCCCGCCAGCCCATAAGGGCAGCCGGTAATCGGCAAAATCCAACCATGAAGTGAAAGTATAAATTAGCGGGAAAATGAGCATCCCAAATACCGGCAGCACTGTCAGAAGCCTATCCAACCGGTCTGGGATATGACGCTCTTGCTTGAATTGCCTGGCGAACACTCCCCGGATGAAGGAGGCAGCAATAACACAGGCAAAGTAGAGTACTGTAAAGATATTTGAATACATTCGTGGGACTCCTGATTTACCAAATTCCTGGAATGAGCCGGAAGCGAGTTTGCTGCGCGTAAACTTTGTACCCTGCCAGTCCTTTATGCAGCGTGCGGTCTTCCAAAATGGTCCTAACAACATATCCCGGGATGACCAGCACGGCAGGTATCAGAGCCCACAATGATCCCAGCAGCAGAGGCGTTCCTATTAATGAGAGGATTAACCCGCTGTAACCAGGGTGGCGCACATAATTATATGGACCACCATTTACGACACGATGATGGCGCTCTTCCTGGATTCTAACTGAGCGTGAGAAATATTTATTTGAAATCATAGCCCAATACAACATAACATTACCGCTGGCGGTCAGGGTAAATCCAACCAGGTAGAAATAGAGAGGGTAGTAATCCGTCCAGCCGAAGCGGTAATCCAATCCGGCAGTGATATACATGCCCAGGGTCAGGATTAACGAGTAAACCATGAAGGTGCGGTCAAACTGCTTGGTATCTTTCTTTATTTCAGCCCGTTCGGCGATCACCTCGGGATTCTTGCTGAGCATGATGGGAGTGGCGATCAAAGTACTGGTAAGACCTGAGGCCAGGTATACCCAGGCCCACACCCAATCCAATGATCCAGCTGTTATGAATAATATAACCCCAATTAGGAGGAATTGAGAAAGTACTTGTGAAATCCGTTTCCGGATCAACTTTCGGGTGTGTCGGTCGAGCCTATTTGTGTTCATGGTTCAGCCCTCCTATTCATTGAGAATGGCCTGGTTTTACAACGCCAATATTATTGCGCTTTGGAAGATCAAAGAACCTTAGATTATGTATGTGTTTTTGCTGTAAGGGAAGATATTAAGTCTGGGGAAAAATCCTCTTCTTCCAGCCAGCCAGCGATCTGGCTGGCGATGCTTTTACCCACCGCAGGCAATTGTCGTAAACCAGCCTCGCCCATGCGAGTATAAATCAGGGCAACGTTTTCAGGCATTTCATCAACCGTCCAGGCAGCCTTGCGGTAAGCCCAGATCTGGTAATTGCCTGCCATCTCCAGCTCCAGGTCATATGTCTTTAAGAATAAACGCTCAGCGATCCTTTTATTCACCGCTAGCGATCCGGGTTTAATATAGCGCGGCATACGGTCCAGAATGCCGTGCTTGGAACACAGTTCCCGAACCTGAAGGCCCAGGCGGGCATTGTAAGTTCTCGGCGGACTCGTGTTCGGGTTTCCCCCTTCCGGCCAATTGTAAAATTGGCGCCAGCGCTCTTCCAGCGCGGGATGGTAATCTACCACAGCCTGCAGCGTCCAGTTTGCCTGGTCGCCGTCCATGGTCAAACCGCCGGAGAGCAGGCAGCTTCCCCCGTGATCGCGGGTAGCGATCACCATTTCTTCTAAATGTTTGTGATCATCGCCGTCGAAGGGGATCACAGGCATCATGGATGTGCCGGTATCGATGCCAGCCTTGGCCAGGCTTTCCATCGCCAGAAGGCGCTGTTTAACGCCTGGGCTGCGCGGTTCAAATGCCTGTTTTAATTGCGGGTCAAGATTGCTGATGCTGAAAAGCACACCCACCCATGATTTGCGGTTGATCTCCTGCAGCAGGTCCAGGTCGCGTGTCAGGAGCGGCGACCGTTCGATGATAAACAGCGGGAATCCGTGCTCCAGCACCACCTCCAACATGGCGCGGCTCAACTTGTAACGCGCCTCCGCGGGCTGCTGCCAATCTCCCACGCTGATAATCTCGTGTTCAAGGCGCTGCAGTTCTTTGTGCAGAAGTTCGACCGCATTGGTCTTTACCTGAATGAATGTGTCGAATGACTCAGGATCACGTCCGCCCAGGTAGCGCCTCCCTCGCAGGTAGCAAAATAAACACCCGCTGCGGCAGCCCACGTAAGGGTGGGCGGTGTACTTGCCCCAGTACCAGGGTCCGTCCACGTGCTTATGCACGTTGACAATTTTGCGGACCTGGTACTCATGAAACGCAAGGGGCATTTGAAGGGATCTATCCACTAATTTTCGCGAATGATCAGGAATTTTTGATAATAATTGATGTATGAATCAAGAAATCTACACATTTTCGAACAAGGCGCGCTGTTCATCTGGTAGGTAAGTGCAGGCTTTTCGCAGTATGATTTTGCGGTGTGGGCGTTTCTCTTGCAGTACCTGAACGGTCAGCCAATCGGAGATCAAATCGGGGTAATACCTGCCCAGCGTTTTTAACCCCCACCCGATTCCTTTAACGGCTTCCATCACGCGTTCTTCGAACATGGGCTCAAGCAGTTGGAGCAGTTCGGCAGCTTTTTGGGGTTCGGCGCCTTGGGAGCGTTTGGCCCAGAAATGGGCGCCGACACCGAATGCACGTCTAACCCAGTAATTTTCATTGGTCCGCCAGGGTTTCAACCGTTCGAGGGCTTCATCAAATCTGGATACCAGCGCACTGCCAGCCACGCCCTCCGCCAGGATATCGCAGCAGTACCATACATCGCCGGCGAGCATATTTTCACGGCATCGGGAAAGTGTACCCGGTAGATCGCGCCCTAATTGTTTTTCCAGGATGGACGCGATAATCACCCACCCGCCTTCGGTTCTATCAGCTGCGATGCGATTGATAAATGGGTCCGTACAAGCCTGCGGCGCCGCCCCGATAGGCCAGCCGATCAAACGCAGCTTATCAAAGGGCGTCCTTTTTTTCAGCACGGGCGACAATAAAGCATAAGCCCGTTCGGGTTCTCCACCAGCAACCAGGTCTGTGATTTGAGTGCCTGTTTCTATTGCCTGTTTGGTTTTCATCTAGGTATTGCCGCTACTTGGCATGTTCTTCCAAGAATTTTTTAATAAAGCGTGTAACCATCTGGTGATGACCTACCAGAAGGTGGCCGCCCTGGGGCAGTTCGACCAGGCGCGCTTTCGGTATGCTGCTGGCAGATAGGTGCCCGTGCGCGATCGGTACCAGCGGATCATCCGCAGCATGAATTACCATGCTGGGCGACTTGATCAGGTCGAAAGGCAGCGGCGCCATTTCCATGAATTGTCTACAATCGTTGAGCGTGCCTGCCCGCCTGATTTTCAGCGGCAGCAATCCGCGTATAAACCTTATGACCCAAGCTTTTTCGAACGGTGACATGTTGATCCACACACCAGGTGAAATGCCGACGAATTCCAGTAAGAGCGGGCGTAGCGGGTGGACGAGCAGCCAGCCGGTGAATTCATATTTTAACAGCCACTGGTACACTTCAATCGGTCCGATGTCCTGGGATGGAACCCGCTGGCTGACGGCGGAAAGCAGCACCAGCGAACTGCAGCGGTCTGGGTGGCGGATCGCGAATTGGATTGAGGACGGTCCGCCGCCGGATACGCCAATGACGGCAGCTTTTGGTATCTCCAGCGCGTCTAAAAGGGCTGCGTGCGCATCTGCCTGGTTGGCAGGCGAGCCAAATTCGGGAAGCGGCGTCCTCAGGTATCCAAAGCGCGACATGGCAATACCCATAAAACTGCCGCCGCTGTATTGGTTGAGCAATAAACCCTGGTCGTAACCTGAACCTGTGCCGTGGACTACCAGTACAGGATTACCTTCACCTTTAACGGAATATTCAACAGGTCCGCAAGTTGTATTGACTACCTGGCTGTCGGCCAATAGCTTGCGGGTAACAGCCGCCATCTCTCCGTTAAATTTCTGGTAGGTTCTGACGGCTGCAACGCCGGCCAGCGCCCCGACAGCGCTGGCAAGACCGGCTGCGATCCATTTTCCATTTTTCATGGGCAACTCCTTTCACCGGGTCGATTTTCGAAGATTGACATACTCGTAAGATCAATGTTGGGCGTTGAACTGACTGCGGGTGTAGGTTAGAGGAAGGGCAAACAGCAGCAGAAGCAATGTGTTGAAGCCGGCGTTAAAGTACACGCCGAAAGCAAGCGATATCCAGGTATCGACAGCATACCACACACCGATGCTGAGCGCGCACGCAGTCCATGCCCAACGCTGGCGGCTTATGAACGGGTATTGAATAATGAAGAAGACCATCACTCCCCAGCCGGCAACGGTAGCTCCCAACACACCGTAAATCCAGCCCTGGAAGTGAGTAATCATCCCATCAATTTGGGTATGCCCCCAGAAGGCGGGGTTGATCTGGTTGTTGAATGTCTGGTTGAAGACAGCGGATTGGTTGAAAAACGCCATACCTAACCCAAACGCGATCAGGATGATACTCGTAGCCAGCAGCCATTTATGCCAGAAATTAAAATTGTCCATATTGTTCTATATTTGGAGAAAGATTGTTGATTGGCGTGGAAGCTCAGGAATCAAGTCTGCCTTCGATGAATAACCACATTGGTCCAGCGTCAACCTGCCAGCCGGTCAGTTTTGATGCGCTGACCAATTGCTGCGCTTCGGCAGGCGTGTAAGCCGCATCCCGGCTGGCCATCGGCTCGTAGATCCGTTTCAGCGCTTCAGGAACGACAACATTGGAAACGAACCAGATCAGCAGCCAAAATGGCATGGACATGTCACGCCGCAAGTCAAAAATTACGAATGAACCGCCCGGACGAAGTACCCGTTTAATTTCATTAAATACATCAACCGGGGAATTCCAGTGGTGCAGCGATAATGTACTTACTACTAAGTCTATTGTATTGTCTGGCAGGGGTACTTCGACCGCATCGCCGTATCTTAGATCAACCCGGTCGTTGATAGAAGCCAGGACCGTGCGTTGGCGCGCTTCAATTAACGCCTGCTCCGACAGGTCAATCCCAGTTACAAACAGGTCTGCTGAGCTTCGCGCCAGTTCCGCTACCAGATAACCCGGTCCGCAGCCTAAATCCAGGGCGTGTCCCAGGGAGCATAAATTGAGGGCGCGATTCAGGACCATCTTGCGCATTAACGCCATCTGTGGAAGAGACGAGATGCGGCTGAAAGCCCGTATGACCTGCGCGTCGTCTAAAGTTTCTGCACTGGGAATCCGCTCGCGTGATCGCTGTTCATACAGCAATTTGGCGGCAAATGCCAGAATCGCTCCGGAAACCAGACCTGCTATCAGACAACTTTTTTTAGTATTCATGCGTTTAACCCTTTTTCCCAATAAACACTTCGTATCCATGAATGTCGGTGTGCTGTTCCGTTTCAAACCCGGCTTGACGAAGGAGTCTTAACCATGTCTGGCAAGAGAACAACCCGCACACATGATGGTCGCTTTCTACACGTAATGGATTATTCCCCTCTTGCAGAAGATAGGCGTAATCAACGCGGTACCGGTTGTCACCATTTGAAAGCGGGTGGACCCACTCGAGATATCGGACTGATCGGGCACCATCGTCGCCTCCCCCGTGCGAAGTACTGGCTTTAAAAGTTTCGCTTACCTCGTCGGGAGCAAACAAGACTGCTCCTGCAGTATTACAGTGCAGGTATGCAGTCTCGATTGCCATGGCCAGATCGTGTTCGCTGGTCATGTAAACCACAGCATCGTGGATGAACACAGTGTCGAACGTACGCCCCAACCGCAGGCTGCGCATATCGCCTAACAAGTGTTCGCAATCGGGATTAAGTTCCTGGCTCACAGCCAGCATGTCAGGCGACAGGTCGACCAGTGTCATATCGAAGAATTTTTTCAGGTGCGAGGCGTTATTTCCGCCGCCGCAGCCTAATTCGAGCATCGTGCTTGGCTGGATTTTGCACGCATTGACCAGCTTTTCCCGGTAGAAAAGGGATTCATCCGCGTAATCCTGTGGAGGTGAGATCAGCGGCCACCAACAGGCGAACTCCGTATACATCCTGGGTAATTTCATCGGTCTATCCCGCTTTTGTTTGGGTGATGCCGTTAAAGGCGGATATCTATGAGTGATCACCCTCATGCTTAACGATCAACACCGAACAGCCGGCGTAGTGTACGAGTTTGCGTGATACGCTGCCCAGCAGCCATCCGCTTACCTGGCTCAATCCGCGTGAGCCGCATACGACCAGGTCGATTTGATTTGCTTTCACGTAATCGATGATCTCGGTAGCCGCGTCACCGCGCCCCAATATGGTCCTTGTTTGGTAGCCGCCTGATGAAAGCGCATTTTGGGCGTCATCCAGCAAAGCCTGGCCTTGCTTTTGTTCCTCTTCCTGCAAAGTTTTTTCGTCAATGGGTTCAATCGGCATCGGGAAGAGAACATCCGGCGCAACCATCCACGAACGAGCGGCTATGTCTGCCGAGAACATGGGGGGCAGGACATGCATGAGCAGTAATTCCACATCCGCAGGCAGCGGCAGACGTGCCTCGCACACGGGTTGGATCGTTTCGGCATCCTTTACCTGTGCGCCAAGGTATGCCAAGGCGCACTGAGAATGGATGGAGCCATCTGTGAGGACCAGCACGCGCTGGATCCCTCGATACGGGGTGCGCACAACCAGAACTGGACAGGAGGAGTATTCGACCACCTGTTGAGCAACCCCGCCCAGCAGGATGCCGAGTGTTGATCGTAAACCTTTCGCCCCGATGACAATCAAGTCCGGGTTGTGCCGCCCGGCGTAGTCATTGATTGTCGCTGCCGGGACACCGCCTCTTATCTCGGTCGCTACCCGGATACCGCTTTCCTTTAAACTGGCCTCGGTTTGTTCTAAGGAAGCCTCCAGCAGACTGTGGCGCGGGATGTCGATGGTTGGAACGACAGCTAATACGTGCACAGTTGTATCAGGCGGCAAAGGTAATTCTTTTAACATCTCCACTGCTGCCCGGGCATGTTCGGACCCGTCATCGGCAAGTAAAATCCGGATCGGATTTCTGGGCGACGCAGGGTTTGTACCGATATCTTCTGGTAAGTTGCTGTTCATCATCTACGCCTCCTATTTATGTAGTGCTGGAGCCATGCTTCAGCGGTTTAGCTTGCAAGGTCTAGGCGCTCCAAAGTTAAAAATCATCAGGCACATTTATTTTATCGTATTGGAATGATTCTACCTTTCTTATTAATCTTTCACCGGCTTCTTTTTGAACCATGAAGCGAAACGGAACGGGTACAGCTTCGCATCTTAAATTAATGCATATCTTACAGGATTATTATGCACATAGTTCAAGCGAGCATAATAGCTATTCTCGCAAGTGAGGCATGAGACCCAATATTGAAACCATACTTTTCTTCCAGGTGATCCATTATTTCTGCTGACTTCTCGGGCAGGTTGTGAATGGAGGCGTTGGGTCCGTATCTTTAAGGTAGGTGCCTCATCTGGTGCGGTTGCGGTGATATGGTAGTGGTTTGAAAATAATGCCCGGACTTGTAATTCACTTTTGTAAGCGTCAATGACCTGGAATAAAACATCCTGGAGTATTGATAGGTTCTTCTCACACAAGAATATGTGCTCTTTTTTATGTGTGGTTGCTGTAACGAGGTAATTGGAATATGATGTGAGTAAGTGTAATGGGCTGTGATGCCAAACGCTGATTTCTGAAGTCATCTCTTATTCCTGGATGTTTGCTAAATCAAAGCTTTCGCACTCCAAAATTATGTTTACGTGAACATGGTTTGAGCACTAAAAATATGTAATGTGCATGGTTCAGGGGTTTTGGGCTTCCTCCAGCATTGCTTGGATTTTTATATGCTCACAGTCACCCTCCGGAAGCAAGTCCAGCGCTTCCTCGAATGCTCGCACAGCCTCTTTTGTCTCGCCCAGCAGCGTGTTGGCGACAGCGATGCCTTTGTAATGGTTGGCTCTCAGTTCAGGATCCGAGGTCAGGGTCAAAGAGCCGTTGTAAGCCTCAATCGCCTTTTCTGCATATTCAAGGTGGGTCTCCTGGTCACCCTGACGCTGGTTAATATCAGCCAGCGTGATCAGGATGAAACCGCGCCTGGCGTGATCTGATGCCAGTTCTAACCCCTTCTCGTACAAGGCTGCGGCAGATTCCAGGTCACCTTGTTGTCTCGCAAGCAAGCCCAGGCGTGCATGAGCTTCTGAGGCTAATTCCTTGATACGCTCGTTGTCCGTTTTGATGTACTCATCGATTACCATTTGGAATTGTTCCTGTGAATCAGAAAAGGCTGATTTCTCTCCTGAATAGTATTTTGTGATATAAACTTGGCCTTTTCCAAAGGCAGATTTGGCGGAAATATCTGCACTGGGCGGTTTGTTATCTGCGCTTTCAGCTTTGATAAAATTTCCAAGAGCCGCATCCAGTAGTTCTGAATCGAATTGAAAATCCTGGCTGCAGGCGCCTGCCAGCGCTTGCGCGAACTGCGCATGACCGAGACCTATATAGGCGCGCGCATACTGGTCGTCAACGCCAAGGGCTTTCATGTAAAAATCCTGGGCTACCTCGGCTTGCCTAGAACGGTTAGCGGCATTCCCGGTAAACAGGTGCATAACCTCGCGGCCGCTTTCATCCGGCCAGTTTTCATCCCGGTTCGCTTCCTGGAATAGCTGGTATGCGTCAGTATAAAACCCGCCGAAATAAAGGCTGAGACCTTTGGTGACCAGCGCCATTAACTTCGAACGGCGTGAAAGCTCACGGTCGAGCTGGACCTGGCTCTGTTCTTCCAGGTTGCCTCCGAGCAGTATAATTTTTTCGCCCAGAGAGTGCTGGCCGACCATCTCTTCGGCTTCATACATATTGTGGATGTCAACATAAAATTCCGGTGTAAAAGAAAGTAGGTCCTCGCTGCTTACGATTGTCCCATAAATAACCACGTCGGCGTTATATTTACCGGCGACTGCATTGGCCTTTGCGGCTCTCTCCTCAGGGGTACTGCCATTTATCAAACCGGTGGCAGCGGGGTCCAACACCTGTATAGCGATACCGGCTTCGTCCGCCAGGTTTTCTATTTCGGAGTTGAACTTGGTGAAAAAAACATTGCTCATTTGTTTTGCTTTATTCTGACTGACGGCCTGGTCTTCCTGAGCGCTGAACTCGGCCACAGCGACATTCCATTCCCCGGACATCTGGGGAGGAAAAAGGACCGGTAAGATATCATTGCGAGCGGTCCACGCTAAAGACAACACTGCGACCAGAAAACTGATGAAACCCACCAGATATCCGATGCGGAATTTTGTATATTTTTCCCGTACACGCGCTTCGAAATCATCAATGTGCTCGCCAATCGACTTCGTACCTGCAGACGTGGACGTATCGAGGGACACGACAGCTGCGGCTTTAGCCGTTTGTTGGCTGCCTGGTTCCATTATTGGCGGTTCAGGTGATACAGCCTCGCTAATGGCTGGAACTGCGGCAGGCGGCGCTTTTGTGGATTTTAATTGCTCGGAGATTTTATGGGTTTCAGCTACTCCGTAAACAATACCGGTCCCTTCCCATGTTACCAGTACCAGTCCATAAGGGTGTCGGTTTGCGCGCTCATACATTTCCTGCAGCGCGGCGTTATCCTGGCAGACTTCCAGCGCGGCTAACGGCAGGTCTAGCTCAGCGATAACTGTGCTGCGAGCGGATGAACGGTCGCTTTGCCCGCGCTCCCATTTGAATATCTCTTTAAACGGTGCAGCCGCGTAACCCGTTGGGCTGCTTACTACAAGGGTCCAATCGAGATGGCCTTTGCGCTTTTGGAGTTTCTCTAGTGCTGCAGATAGACTTGCATTTGCCTCCACAAGGATGTAGTCCTGGCAGTGGTCCTCTAAAAAATCCTCCGGAGCAAGATCTGCAGGCAGCGAATCTTCAGGCTGCATTTAATCCACCTCATTCACCAGGCAGCAGGGCATAATCCACGTGGTCCACTTCAATGACCCATCCAGTCTGACCGCCCTGGGTTTCAACCTTCCACAACCAGTACGATTCTCCTTCCGGATCATACACCTCGCAAACTGGACCATCGACCACTTGCACAAGCGAACCATTGGGCAGGTAATCCAGAGCAGTGATAGCTTCGTGGTAAGGTTCGGCATTGAGCCGCAGTTCTTCACGAACTACCAGGGCGCTGTCTCCCACCTTAAGCTGGGTTGGGAGCGCGGCGCCGCAGTCCTTTGATACATAATTTAAGAGCGTTTCATCCAGGATAGGATTCATGCTGGCAGTGGCTGTCTGACCTGAATCTGAAATTGCGGCGATGTAAATCGTGTACTGTTGTTTGATCATTTCATTGATGCTTAAAAGCAGCGTCCCGCTCTGGTCGGCTTCGGTCAGAGTTTCTCCCAGGAACTCAAAACGACCGACGGCTAAATTTTGATCCATCCCGGGTTGGTCACCGCCCTGCCCGTAAACCAGGATACGGATACGTTCGCCGGGCTGGAATCCAACAAACCAGGCGCCTTCATCCCGCCAGACGCCGGTTGGATCATCCGGTATCGCTAAGGTAAAATGATCCTCAAGGACCTGCCCCGACTGCGACAATGTTACCTGGTACTCGCCCAGCGGCATTCCGGGTTCAATTGTTAACCACAACATTGGACAGCGGTTGCCGGGTTCAGAGATTTCACCTTCCAGAACCTCCATGGGCTGCATTTCCCCATCCGGGGCGATCAACTGTGCCTCGACCAGGTCTTCTTCGAATCCACAGGCGCACCAGGTCAAATCCAAATCCGTTACCGGCACTGAATCGCCATCCTGAATGGTATATTCATCCCACTGGAATATACCTTCCTGGTCGACAGGAAACGGGATACAGGCGCTGAACCCGGCGCCGTATCCTTGAAACATGCCGATCTGCTCCAGGATATCATCCGGAACCTGAGGATCAGGCTCCAGGCTGATTTCCTGCGCTTCGGAGACCGGGACGATGTTTTTTGGCAGCGGCGTTTCCTGGTCATTCGTTGTTTGGACCTCAGGCTGTTGTTGGGTAGGCGCTTCCTGGGTGGGCGGGTCAACCCGGGTATCTGCCGGCTGAATTAGCGCGGTGGGAGAGACGGCAGCCGTTTGAGATTTCCCGGTTGGTGATTGTACTGCCGGCGATCCAACCAGGGGGATGGCAGGTTCTGCGCTACCTCCGCTGAGGGTACGGCAGGCTAAAGCAGCCGTTAGCAAGATCAAGATGAACAGAGTTGGGGGTGATTTCTTCATCTATTTCCTCATACTTTGGTCATTTATTCAGCTGTCAGCAGTATATTACATTGGTTCGAGGTGGGCGGTGAAATGACGCAGCATATCCGGAGCCCAAACGATGCGCATGCCGCGCAGTTGCTCGCGCTGATCGTAAATTCGGCTTACACTGCTGGCGACAACATTCATGTGGTTATCGGTATACACCCGGCGCGGGATTGTCAAGCGCACGAGTTCAAGCGGAGAGTAATTGATCTGGCCGGTTTGGGGATCTTCGCTGCCGAATGCCAGCTGACCGAGGCCAATCGCTCTGGTACCAGAATCAATATACAATGCTGCACAAAACGCTTCGCAGGGGAAATTTTCCTGTGGGATATGCGGCAGCAGATGCTTCATGTCCAGCATTACACAGTGCCCCCCGAGCGGTTTCATAACCGGTATACCGCTTTCAATAAGCTGGTTTCCCAGATAATGGACCTGCCGGACGCGGTTAGCCATATAATGCTCATCCAGCACTTCATTCAACCCGATCGATAAAGCCTCCAGGTCGCGCCCGGCTAAACCGCCGTAAGTGATAAAGCCTTCCATCTGGATCAACAAGCTCTGTGCCTGGCGGAACAAGCTCTCATCATTCAGCGCAAGGAAACCGCCGATGTTGACCAGGCCGTCCTTCTTGGAGCTCATCGTACAGCCGTCCGCGCAGGAGAACATCTCGCGGGCGATCTCCTTTATGGTTTTGCCGCTGTAACCCGGCTCGCGCAATTTGATAAAATAAGCGTTCTCGGCAAAGCGGGCTGCGTCCAAAAAGAAGGGCAGTCCATATTTGTCGGCTACTTTTCGTACAGCGCGCAGATTCTCAAGCGAAACCGGCTGTCCCCCGTTGTTGTTGCAGGTGACCGTTATCAAGATCATGGAGACGTTCTGCGAACCTTCACTTTGAATAAAGGACTCAAGCCTTGTGATATCGATATTGCCTTTGAAGGGGTGATCAAGCTGTGAATCCAGACCCTGGTCGGCGATCAGGTTGCGGGCGATTCCGCCTTTATTCTGCACATTGGCGTGGGTAGTGTCGAAGAACATATTCGAAAGGGCAGACATTCCGGGACGGATATGAATCTTTGTCAGGATGTTTTCCGCGGGGCGTCCCTGGTGGGTAGGGATAACGTATTTATAGCCGGTGATGTCCTTGATGGTCTCCTCCAAATGGAACCAGTTACGGCAGCCGGCATAAGATTCGTCGCCAAGCATTATGCCGGCCCACTGGTCCTGGCTCATGGCGGATGTACCGCTGTCTGTGAGCAAATCGATGTATACATCCTCCGCTGGAATGTTAAAGATGTTATATTTCGCGTCCGACATGATCTGTTCCCGCTCGGGAATTGTGGTGATTTTGAGGGGTTCAACGACTTTGATGCGGTAAGGTTCGGCTGCGGGGAGTGAATTTGTCAATGTTAGCTCCTCAGGAGATAGTGGATTTTGCGGGATATGCCTGTAAAGAATTTTCCTGCTCATATTTTATCAGTTTGTATACAAGATTCTGCGAACCTGATCAAAATTCCAGTCGCTGGTTACGATTATTTCGGAAAATTTTCTGTTTCAAATCAGGACAGGATGCCGATCATTGACGCTGCCCCATAAGGATGCTGCGCGACGCGGTGATCTTATCTTACTCGTGAGGTTGGTGGAACGAGTAAGAATCTTGCCCTACTGTTTTTTTATAATTCCGGTCCAGCGTTTTTCCTGCCCGGGGGAGGCAAACCTTTTATGAATTGTTCCGGAAGGTTTTCAATATCCTGCGCGCTCCCCTTACCCCGCAATCTTATCCAGGTCGTCCATCAATTGTTTTCTATCCTCGTCCTTCTTAACCAGACCCGCTGTATGGTAAGCTTCGCCCAGATATTCATCCGTTTTTTCATGGTTTCCAGCCGTTTTTTCAGCACGTGCCAGAGCTTCGTAGGCGTAGCCCAGATAGAAAGGCGGGATGTTTTCGCCCTGGCTTGCAGACAGGCATAACTGGGCATACCGGCGGGCATTGCTAGCCTGTCCCAGGATGGCGTAAATGTGTGAGGTCTGCCAGTAACCTACTGATTTGTTGACCGGTTTGCAGTCAGGCCGCTGGATCCAATGCCATGCGGAAGCCAGGGTCAGGCGGACCATCTCTTCATCCTCGTCGGCTGTACGGTCTTCCTTTTCAATTAAATCCCAGGCCTGGTTGAAACACTGCACTGAAAAATATTTATGGGCGCTCTCCAAATCAAAATCTGGTTTTTTGACCATCCGCTGCCTCCATTATGAATTGTAATTCCGATTAAGTGTCGACCTGTTCTCAACCGGGCTCAATAAAAATTCATCATAGCGTTCAATGCTGTAGGTGAACATACCTTCGAAAACATCAAAATCCGCCAATGTTCACCTGCATTCTTGAATTGATTGTGCTTACGATTATAATCAAAAGCCCTTAACCTGCCCCATCTTTTTTGAACCAACTGGACAAGAGGGAGTTTAAAAAAAGACCATCCTTTCGGTTGGTAAGAAAAAATCCCCGGAATAGCAGCGCGCCGGGGATTGAACTACATCAATAAAAGCGAGTAATTTGGATGAATGCTAGGCAAGCGCGCGGGCTTTCTCCATATCATCGCCGCCTAATACTAATTTTCCGCCTTTGGATATGTAGAGCAAATCCAGGTTTACACCCCCGTCGGAAATCTGGCGGGTTATTCTTCCCAATTCGCCTGGTTTATCCTCGAGATCAACCATCAAAACCTCCCGTTCTCCAATGACTTCCAGGTCAGCGCTCGCGATGGCCATTCTTGCTACTTCTGCGTCTTCGACCAGTAAGTGCAATATACCTTTACCCTCGATTGCAAAGGCGCATCCGCCTTCGATGTTTATCCCCGCTCTTCCCAGGCTTTCACCCAGCTCGGCCAATGTACCAGGACGGTCAACAAGTTCAATTGTTAGATTGGTTGGCATGTGATTACTCCTCTCGTATGTTTTTATACTAATTTTCCTGATTCGATAATATATTATCCCACAGGTTTTTAATCGGGTAGAACTCGGCCGGCTATTGTCACATGGTCAGGCGCCTCCCGTTATCCTTCAACCATGCTTTGTAACGTTCATGGTCCGGCATGATGCGTTCGACTAGTTTCCAAAACGATTTGGAATGGTTCTTAATTTTCAGGTGGGCTACTTCGTGGGCGACCACGTAGTCGATGACCTTGGGAGGTGCCATGACCAGCCGCCAGGTGAAGTTCAGATTGCCGGTCGAAGAACAAGAGCCCCAGCGTGTGCGGGCGCTGGTGATTCGGATACGGCGGTATTGAAATCCGTGCCGGTTGGTGTAATATTCCACTCGCCTGGTGACTTCGGCGCGCGCCTGTTCACGGTACCACTCGGTGAATATTTCCCGGGCATGCGCCCGGGTAACACTTGCCAGATAAAACTTGCGCCCCAGTGCCAGCGGCTTGGCCAGGTCATCCACAATCTTCAGCGGGTAGGTTTTTCCCAGGTACCAGAAGGTTTCTCCGTCGACATATAACTTTGGTTTAATAATCTGGTTGTTTTTTTGAACCTCAGCAAGCTTCTTGCGGATCCATTTTTCTTTGTGTTTAACCAGGTTATCTATATCTCTGTCGGGTACGCGTTTCGGGGCGCGCACCACTAGGCGCCCGTTGGACTCGATGATCAGGGCGATGGTTTTGCGATTGGAACGGATGATTTTGTAAGGGGGCAGCATGGTTCAGTTTTGAAACAAATCGCGCACCGGATACAGGTAAAAGACCAGTACCCCGGCAGTGAGGAGCGCCAGTACCTGAGGCAGAATGATCTCCAGCGGGTAGGGTGGTTCTCCCTGAAGTACATCGAGAAAAATATAAACCGACGCATAGATAAAAAAACCAGCCACAAACTGCGAGGCGGGGTATCCAAAGCGTTTCATCTTCCACAAACCGAAGGCAGCGATCAGGCAGGCCGGCGCATTTACCAGGACGTCGGTGACCGGGAATGCGATATCGACTCCCACAGGGGCGTCCAGGATGAATCCTTCGCCCCACAGAAACAGGGAACCAAAAAAGGCGAAAAAGCCGAATATCGCTAGCAGTACCGCCAAAATTTTTACTGGAATAGGGGTTCCATCTTTGTGATTATCCAACGCGTTTCTCCTGTGTAAAGAGATGGGATTTTTTTACCAGAGTATACAGGATTATTGACCGTCTGAAATCGTTTTTTGATCATATCAGACGATTATTGCGTAATAGATGGTAATTGATATACGTTATCTTCAATGGGGATTAAGTCTCCAATAATTTGAATAGCAGTATCCTGCAGCTTTTCAAGCGCAGGCGGAATTTCAAAACCTGCGACGGAGGCAGTTGTTAAAAACACAAGAAATACAATTGATAGAATTAAATTGGTTCTCATCTTTGCACGTCCTTAATTCCAGCGAAGCCCTTTGTTGTCTTTGAAAACCCCGGGTAATTGATTAAGTTATAAAAATTAAATTTCGATGCCTGGATACATGCGTAATCCAGGCACAGAAATCATTAGGAGGTTTATCGTACAAAACCTCCACCAGTGTTGATGTATGACCTAAAAGCTGCAATTTGGTTGTGCTTTTATTGATGAGAATAA